>CAACWZ010000255.1_pt1 | contig 18872 bp, 20 predicted proteins | sample 2275781 | NCBI WGS metagenome assembly CAACWZ01 (sample SAMEA5312474, study PRJEB27640) | indoor metagenome | biome: indoor environment; feature: uncontrolled; material: tiles wood | place: Germany | collected 2014-07-07
AACACACCGGTTTGTGGTTCCGGCACGCGTGGGTTCGAATCCCATCTATCGCCCTCTATATAATTAAATAAATCATGATATGTTTTGCCGTTGTGGCGGAATTGGCAGACGCGCGGGACTCAAAATCCCGTTCCCGCAAGGGAGTGTGGGTTCGACCCCCACCGACGGCATTTATTATTAGATTAAACCGTGTGAAATTAATATTTCACGCGGTTTTTTGTAGCTCCTTAACCATTTCCAATTTGCTATTTAATGAAGAAAAGGAAACGTTTGTCAACTACCAAGGCTTTAATTGTCGTGTTTCTCACTATTCTTTTAGGGTTTAGTTCGGTATAATGAATATATGACAATAAATACGGAGGACCCATTCAGATGGCTAAAAAAATTACTCAATTAGGTGTTGACGTTGGAAATAAGCAAGTCAAGATTCTTGGTGACAATTCCGACGTAGCCATTTATCCAGCTGCTTTGGTCAAGTACGATACCATTGAAAGTATGGTTGACGATACTAAATTAAAGAACTATTCATTATATCAAACAGATGAAACTAATAACGCGCCCTTCCTATGGGGTGAAAACCTAGCTGCCTTTGGGGCAAACGTTCAAGAAACTAAGGGGACTGACTTCACGCGTTATGATGATCCATTGTTCAAGAACTTGGTTTTGGCAGCAGTTGCTTCATATGTAAAGGAACAAAACGCTAAGGATGATGCAACTAAAGTCACTGACTTGGCAATTGAAACAGGGATGCCAACGGCGCACTACTTGGATCCACGTAATGGTGGCGAAAAGGGTGAATCATATGCTTGGTTACGCGGTAAGCATGTACTCACTATCGATGGTGAGACATTGACTTTTAATGTGACTGATGTTGAGGTGCGTCCTCAAAGTTACGGTACGGCAGCTTTGTTCGCTAAGACCTACGAATTGGATTTTGGTGAAACTGTCGCCGTATTAGACTTCGGTGGTGGTACCATGGTCTTTGACGTTTACCGTGTTACGGAAGACGGTATGGCTTTGTTGCGTGACTTTAATATCCAAGAAAACAAGGGTGCTGATGTCTTGATTGACAACTTAGTCCGTGCAATTACGGCTGAGGGTGTCACTAATCCTAACCGTAACAACCACAGCAAGATTCAAGACATGTTAATTAAGCAAAATTATGTGATGCGTGTTGGTATCGGTAAAGAACGTGACTTCTCAGATGTTTTCCAACGTGAGATCAATCGTTATGTTAACAACTTGTTGGATAACATCAACCACGCGGGTATCGAATTTAACACCTTGGCTGCCTTGATTATTACCGGTGGTGGTGCTAATTGGGTTAACGCCGAAGCCTTTGAAAACCGGGTTGAAATGGTTTACCGGTTCGATCAACCAGAAACTGCCAATGTTCGTGGTTTCTATGTTGATTTGATTCAAGACTAGTCAAAACCATTAGGGGAGAAGGAGCATGAGTGAACCATTTAATGTTCAATTGACACTTGATCCTGAGCAAGACCAAGGACTTTTGAGTGAACTCGAAAGTTTTATGAAGGCGTCTGCTCGCTTGAACCTGTCAGGCAATCAAGCGGTGCTATCCTATGCATCAATTGAAGAGGCCATTAAAGCAGTCTTATTTGATAAAACTAGGATTGCTGAGGCTGATTTAGCCAATTTGGCACCAGTCGTTGCGCACGACAGCGCGGCAACTGTGATTGAGGATGCTGAGGTGGAAGTTACACCTAGCGCAACGCCACTCACTTCAGAAGGTGCCGAGCTGACAGATGCGTCAGACGGTCACATTGTTGAATTTGTCGACGTGACAGAGCCAGAAGAAGTGGCGCCGGTGATTGAAACGCCGAGGAAGAGCACCGCGCAACCAACGGAGCCAATCGCAGAAGACAAACCCGTTCCAGACCCTGAAGCAACTGCTGAAGCGTTGGAAACAGCACGAATCGCACGCGAAGAAGCGTTAGCGGAACGCAATCACCAGTTGGCGATTGAAGAAGTTCGTCGGATTGCTGAAAAGGTCCAAGTTCAATTGGTGGACATTGAGTTACCACCAATGACCAGTGACACCAAAACACCTTTGAATTCATTTGGTGTGCAATAAAGCGACCGACACATTAATTACTAAAAAATAGTACGATAACGAAACCCCGAAAGTAGTCATAACTTTCGGGGTTTTATGTCGCATATTTTTAAGGGTGGTGTATCATGGAAGACATTCAACGTAATGGATGGAGAGTTTATGAAAATTAAAGTTGTTATTGCTGGTGGGACGGGATTTGTTGGTCAAGGGATCATTGAGCAGTTATCACCAGAAAAATTTGAAGTACATAGCTTATCACGACATCCTCACCAAGGGGAGGCTGGTGACCAAACAATTTATCATGCCGTTGATTTAGCCCGACCACAGGAGTGGCAATCAATTGTGCACGATGCAGACTGGGTCATTGATGCCGTGGGTATTTTGTTGCCCAATCCGCTTAAAAAACAGACTTATCAAAATAGTAGCTATGCACCGGCAAAAAATATTATGGATGTGTTAGTAAATGAGCCAAAGGTCAAATTCTTATTCATATCTGCGAATGCCGGCCCATTTTTCATGAAACCGTATTTAAAAGCGAAACGGGCAGTTGAGCAGGATATGCAGCAACGGCTCGCAGAACAGGCCTATCTGGTCTACCCAGGGATCATTTTTGATAAGGCGCGTTTTAGTTCGTATCTACCCGGCTTGGTGTTGGCACAGTTAACCATCTTGCCATATTTTAGAAAGTTGCGGCCACTCTCACGAACGCAATTTAGTCGCGAGATTGAACGGATGTTGTTAGGACAGAAAAGTCCTTTAGAACAACGTTTGTAGCCCAATGTGTTGGCGATTGGCTACTGTATAATACATCAAGTAGGCAGGCAAAATGATTAACCCTATCAACTTGTAACTTTTGTGTTGACATGTGTTTAGTGTGAGTGTTATGATACTTCATGAAAGAAATTTAATTAATGAAAAAGAGGAATTTACACATGGCAAACGTAACAGTTTTTGGACAAGGTAACATGGGATCAGCAATCGGTGAAAATTTCGCCGCAGCCGGTAACAACGTCGCATACGTAACAGAGACAGAAACAGTCGATGCATTGGGTGAAATCGTTGTTTTGGCCGTACCATATGGTGCTGTTGAAAAAATCATTAGCACTTACGGTGAAGCTCTTCAAGGTAAGATTGTGATTGATATTACTAATCCAGTTAACTTTGAAACTTTTGACGACTTGGTAGTTCCTGCAGATAGTTCAGCTGCCGCAGAAATCGCACACAAGTTGCCAGAAAGCAAGATCGTTAAGGCATTCAACACAACTTTCGCAGCTACATTGGCTACTAAGCAAGTTGGTGGTGTACAACCTACTACTGTTTTGTTGGCAGGTGATGATGCAGAAGCAAAAAAGTCAGTTACAGCAGCTTTGGCTGGTAGCGGATTGGAATTCATCGATGCTGGTTCATTGAAGCGCGCTCGTGAGTTGGAAGCCTTTGGATTCTTGCAAATTAGCTTGGCTGCAGCTGAAAAGATCAGCTGGACTGCTGGTTTTGCAATTATCAAGTAAGCATTGCACCAATTGTAATCAGCGACAAATATTCTTGATGCTATAGGGAGATTAGAATGACAAAGTATTTTTTGACAGGTGTTACGGGACGTCTTGGTCGGGCCGCGTTGAGTAATTTACTAAAAGATGTGACGGCTGAAGACGTGATCGTGGGTGTCCGTGATTTACAACGGGCACCAGAGTTTGAAGCATTGGGTGTCACCGTTCGTCAGGCAGATTATACTAAACCAGAAACTTTGACAACGGCTTTAGCTGGTGTTGATAAGTTATTGTTGGTATCAGGAGTTCCTGGCGGCGAGGTATCTCGTTTCGATCAACATCGTAATGTCATTGATGCTGCGAAGGCCGCTGGGGTTACTTTCATCGTTTATACGTCATTAACCGAAGCTGATCAAAATAAGACATTTTTGGCAGAAGACCATGCTAATACTGAAACGTATATCGCAACGTCTGGGCTTGCCTACGCAATTGCGCGTAACAATTGGTACTTGGAAAATGAATTAGATTTGATTAAAAAGGCTTTAGCTGGTGAAGATTTTAGTAATCCCGTGGGCGACGCTAAAATTGGTTGGGCCCTAAATCGTGAATACGGCGAAGCTGCTGCCAAACTTTTGACGGCTGAACAACCACAAAAGATTTATGAGTTTGGTGGCCGCGCACAAACATATGCTGACTTAGCACAAGCTATCTCAAGTGTGAGTGGTCGTACAGTCAAAGTTATCGATCAACCAGTTGTATTGTCAGAACATCCTGATGTTTTTGAAAAGATTAATTGGCAACTACAACAAGATATCGCAGCCGGTGTATTGTCATATACGACTGACGACTTAGCTAAAGTACTAGGTCGCGAGCCCCTTAGTTTAACGCAAGCGGTGCAAGAATTAGTGCAACGCTAATCGATTTTCATCTTTAATAGTTGCAACGGACGTATTTTACTGATACAATGAGCGGTTGTTACTATTAAAGAGGAAGTAAAACATGCGCTATTCTACGAAACTAAGTGATGCAACTCATATCTTGTTATTTATCCATGTTTTTGCTGATGGCGATTTGTCGAGCAATGCGATTGCCGCTAGTGTTCAAACTAATCCAGTGGTGATTCGGAGTTTGATGTCAGATTTAGCGAATGCAAATTTAATCCAAACTAACCGAGGGAAGGCTGCGCCGACTTTAACACGTGCTTTAGCAGACATTTCATTGCTTGATGTTTATCAAGCAGTTGAAAAAACGTCACTCTTACATGTGGACGAGAAAACTAATCTGGGTTGTCCAGTAGGTAAAAATATTCAAGGTGCACTGACAAATGCCTATCTGAAGGTTCAGCGAGCTGCTGAAAATGAGATGGCACAAATCAGTTTAGCGGATATTCTTGCTGACTTTAGGTTTTAAATATGTTTTGAAAAAACCAACAAATGACTACGGTGATTTGTTGGTTTTTTTGTATGGAATTTAAATAAAAGTTTGGTTGGCCACATTTTTCAATTCTGATGCAATAGTTGTGTCGTATCTTAAGTTGCTTAGCGTGTTAAAATAGAGTCATTAAAAGAGGAGGGCACTTTTCGGAAAGTGCACAATAAAACTTATGACAAAATATGATTTTGATGTGTTATACATTGGTGCTGGTCATGGAACGTTCGATGGAGCGATCCCATTGGCTGCACGCGGTGTTAAGGTTGGTGTTGTTGAATTTGCTGAAATTGGAGGAACATGCCCAAATCGTGGCTGCAACCCAAAGATTGCCTTGGACGATCCCGTGGTTGTACAACGACAACAAGAAGCTTTGACGGGTCACAAGCAAGCACCAATTGATTGGTCAGCTGCAGTGGCTCACAAGCATGACGTTATCAAGGACTTGCCTGACATGATTGAAGGCTTCATTACTAGCCATGGCATTCAAGTGTTGGGTGGTCGTGGGCACTTGTTTGATGAGCACACGGTTCATGTCAACGGTGTGGCTTACACTGCTGAAAAGATTGTGATTGCTACTGGTTTGCGGCCACACCGTTTGGACGTTCCTGGTACTGAATTGGCCCATGATTCAGAAGAGTTCATGAATTTGCCAGTGATGCCAAAGTCATTGGTTGTTGTTGGTGCTGGTTACGTGGGAATGGAATTTGCCACCATGGCTAACGCAGCAGGGGCTGATGTCACTGTTATCATGCGACATGACCGTGCGCTACGTCAATTCCCAGCAAAGTATGTTGAGTTTGTTGTAGCAGACTTGAAGGCACGTGGTGTCAAGTTTGTGACCAATGCTGAAGTGGCTGAATTTAAGCGTACCAGTGAGGGTGTCACCGTTGAAACTGATCTTGGTTCGTTTGATGCTGAGTGGGTTTTGGATGCGACTGGTCGTGTTCCTAACGTTCAAAACATGGGTCTCGAAGAAATTGGTGTTGAATTTAATGAGCGTGGTATCGTGGTCAATGATCACTTGCAAACGTCTGTGCCATCAATCTATGCTTCTGGGGATGTGATTGATAAGACTCAACCTCGTTTGACACCAACAGCAGTCTTTGAGTCAACGTACTTGATGCATCAATTTGCTGGTGATACTACGGATGCCATCGATTACCCAGTCATTCCACACACAACCTTTACATCACCACGTATTGCTGCGGTTGGTGTGACTTTGGATGATGCATTGGCTAACCCTGATTTGTATGATGTCGCTGAACATGACATTTCACAAGATTGGTACCGTCAAGTTAAAAATGAAAAGGGCTTTAACGCCATCATTAAGAACAAAGATGGTTTGTTAGTGGGAGCCGTGGAAGTTTCTGATCGCGCTGAAGATGTCATCAATACACTGTCACCAGTGATTGAATTGAAGCTGGATGCTGCACAACTAGAGCGGATTATTACGATTTTCCCTGCAATCGCCAATGATAGTTTTGGTCAAATTTAAGGCTTAACCAAGCATGAGAAAATCTCTGCACACTTGTTGTTCAGAGATTTTTTTATTGGGCTAAAACACCGGAGCAACAATGGAATTTCCGGTGAGGATATTTTAATTTAAATGAGCCTTAAATGAGTTTATTTTAATAAAAGTGTTGACAGTGTATTTTATACCTGGCATAATAAGTCCAACGAAAAGCAAAGGAAAATAACATTATGACTTCATCAGCAATGTACAACGCAAACATTATTTTGATTAGCAACGTCTTGATTATTATCTAGGTGGCTAATCATATTTTGATGTGACCAGCCACTACATAATGGGGGTTGGTGATGAAGTATATGTTTAGGCATACCCATCACTCGTGATGGGTATGCCTTTTTCTATATCTAGGAGGATTGGTTTATGACAGAGGAAGAGAAGCGACGGATGACGTCACAAGAGAAAGCGGAGGCCGCTACCAAGGCCGCCCCGCATGAAGATCGTTCGGAAGAAGAGGTGTTGTTACCAGGGCAAGGTCAATTGACGCGTCCGGAAGAGACCATGACGATGAAAGACTGGGTCTTCTCAGTTTCCCAAGGGATTTCAAACGTCATTTTGGCGGTCTTGGGGATGGGGCTGTTGATGGGTTCTATCGGTCAAATCTTGATGAATTTTGGCGTGACTAATTTCGGCCAAGCATTGGTTGATAGCGGTCAAATCGGCCAAAAGTTGTTAGCACCAGCTTTGGGTGTCGGGATTGCCTACATGCTACGTACCAATATCTTGACGATTGGTGCAGCCATGATCGCAGCACACGTCGGCTCAAATGCCGTTTACTTTACTGATGTAGCTATCAAGTCAGGTCACACGGCAACTGGCTGGCAAGCGACTGCCGCCCAATTACCAGCAGGCTCTTTGGTGCAAACTGCTGGGCAACCGGTTTCAGCTGTGTTAGCGGGGTTAGTTGCTGCATTGATTGGGAAATGGTTGACTGGTAAAACGCCACTCGATATGTTGTTGGTCCCCCTAGCAGCAACCCTTGGTGGTTCAATTTTTGGTCTGGGAGCCGCCACAGTAACCACACCACTCTTGAATAGCATTTCAGAAGCTTTGGCGGAAACCATGAAGATTAGCCCAGTTCTAGGAGCTGCTGTCGTGTCATTTGCTTGGTTAACATTCTTGATGACGCCAGCCTCTTCAGCGGCACTGGCAATCGCCGTTATGTTGGATCCGATGTCGAGTGGTGCGGCTTTGATTGGAACTGCTTCGGCCTTTGCCATGTACACGGCGATGGCTTGGGCCCAGAATAATTGGGGTGCTCGGATGGCAACTTTGCTGGGCACACCGAAGATTCAATTTCCGAATTTGTTGAAGAGTCCTCTGTTGTACGTGGGACCCGCTGTGATTGCAGCCGTTAACGCCGTCGTCGCCGTCGTATATTTTGATTTCCAAGTACCATATACTATCGCCGGCTTAGGATTAAATGGATTTATTGCCCCAATTGCTTTGTTATCGACTCCTAAGTTGTTTTGGACTTTAATGGCCTTTGGTGTGGTAATTCCAGCTGTCTTATCGGTTGTTTATTACTATGTTTTGAAAATGGTTGGTTTGGCGAAAAAGGGAGATTTGTTCCTTGAAGTCGTTTAAATCATATCCTTGGTTTTTTTATGAGAATAGTCTCATAAACGCATTGACTTTTAATTTTAAGGGTGTGATAATGACATCAATCAACGAAAAAGAAATTTAACTTATGGCATCAACATAGCTAACATGTTTTGTATTAAGGGAGGAAATAGCAATGACAGCAGCACAACCATCAGATTTTAATTGGAATGATCTTGGGTTTGAATATCACGAACTACCTAAGCGGTACCGAGCATATTTCAAAGACGATGTCTGGTCAGCCGGTGCCTTGGAGACCGATCCAGAAATCAAAGTACATGAAGCGGCGACCGGGCTTCATTATGGTCAAAACATTTTTGAAGGTTTGAAAGCCTATCGTCGTAAGGATGGGGGCATCAATCTTTTCCGTCCAGATATGAACGCTGCACGCTTCAATCGCTCAGCTGCGCGGTTGCTGATGGCGCCCTTACCAGAAGATCAATTTGTTGATGCTTTGAAGGCTGTGGTTAAGGAACTGCAAGATTTTGTACCGCCTTATGGATCGGGGGCGACGTTGTATCTGCGACCATTCATGTTTGGAAATGGGCCAGTCGTGGGCGTTCATCCTGCTGATGAATATGTTTTCGAAGTATATGCTACCCCAGTGGGTGCCTACTACAAGGGTGGCCTCACCCCAACTGCCTACGTCACCGATCAGTTTGATCGGGCAGCCTACGGTGGTACTGGCCAGGCCAAGGCAGCCGGTAATTATGGTGCTTCAATGTTGCCTGGGGATCGGGCGCATCGCAATGGTTTCTCGGACGTCGTGTACTTGGATCCTCGTGAGCATAAGTATATTGAAGAATTAGGATCAGCCAATTTCTTTGGTATTACAAAAGATGGTCGTTTCTTGACGCCTAAGTCACCTTCAATCTTACCTTCAGTGACCAAGTATTCTTTGCTTGAAGTGGCCGAAGAGGTGGGCTTAAAGGCTGAAGAAACAGTCATTTCAATCGAAGACTTGGATGTATTTGCCGAAGCTGGCGCAATGGGTACAGCAGCCGTGATTAGTCCAGTTGGCTCAATCACACATAATGGTGAAAAGCATGTCTTTTATTCAGAGACTGAAGTTGGTCCATGGACACAAAAGTTGTACGATCGTTTAACTAGTTTGCAGTTTGGTGATTCAGCCGATACATTTGGTTGGACAGTCGATGTACCATTAGATTAATTTTTTAAAAAGCAAAGAAAAGAAAAAGAGGATCATATTATGACATCTGGGATTTGATGCACGTCAGCAAGAACTACTGCAGGCATTATATACAGCTTATACGACCAATCAGCCACTAGATATGACTGCCTGGGACGATGTTGTCAATGACACTGCTACTGGGTACAAGGTGCAAGCAGCATTAGTTGCGATGAAGGTCCAACCAGTAAAGGGATATAAGATTTCGTTAACTAGCGTGACTACGCAACAAATGTTTGATTCTGATACGCCACTCTATGGCGAACAAGTGGCGGATCATGTGTTAGAAAATGATGCAACGGTTTCGCTGGCGACGATGAATGAACCGCTAATTGAAGTGGAAATCGGCTTCACCGCCAAGACCGATTTATATGCCACAATGACTGATGAGGAATTGTTAGCTAATAGTTGGGTTAGTGGCGCAATTGAGGTGCCAGACGCACGGTTTAAAGATTGGTTTCCTAGTCTCAATAAGTATCTGGTTGTCAGTGATACAGCAGTTGGCGGCTATATCGAATTAGGCAATCGGGTAGACGGGGCTACTTTGACACCCTTAGATTTGGCACAAGTGCAAGTTGATTTACTCCTAGATGGGGTGAGTGTTGCAGCAGGTGCTTCAACTGAAGTACTTGATAATCCAATGAATGCTTTACGTTGGTTGGTTCACCAGTTAGCAGCCGAGGGTCGTTTCGTACAGGCGGGACAATCAGTTTCGTCAGGTACTTTCTTTGTACCACCACACTTAACAACGGGTACTTATGAAGCAAAATTCACAGGTAGCTACACCGGCACAACGACCTTACATGTGCAAGATTAATTAAAAAGCAGTTGCTTGCTAGCAACTGCTTTTTATGTGCCCTTCAGCGGTTAATAGTCTGGCCAAATAAAAAACGACAACTTATTAGAAAGTTGTCGTACAAAGTTATTCTTTTTCTTCAGCTTTAATTTCATTAAGTAATTTATGCTCTTCTGGAGTGAAGGCATAGTTTTCAAGCAAATCCGGGCGCCGATGATAGGTGCGTCGTAGGGATTCTTTTTTGCGCCAACGATCAATATTGGCATGATGCCCACTGAGTAAGACATCTGGTACTTTCAGGCCACGGAAATCAGCCGGACGCGTATATTGAGGATACTCTAACAAACCAGTTGAAAACGAGTCATCAACGGCGGACATTTCATCTCCCAATGCTTCGTCTAACAAGCGAACGGTTGCATCGATCACAGTCATCGCGCCTAATTCACCACCAGTTAGTACGAAATCGCCGATTGAGATTTCATCAGTGACTAATTCTCGAATGCGTTCGTCATAACCTTCATAGTGACCGGCAATGAAGGTCAGATGTTCTTCATGCGCTAACTCCTCTGCCATGGCTTGATTGAAAGTCTTGCCCGCTGGATCGAGGAGGATGACCCGCCCACGATTACCGGCTTCGGCCTCTACATGGGCCAGCGCATCAAAAATGGGTTGGGGCATAAGTAACATGCCCTGGCCACCGCCGTACACGACATCATCAACATTGTTATGCTTATTATCGGTATAGTCACGAAAATCAATGACGTTAAACTCGACTAAGCCGCGTTCGATGACTTTGCCCATAATTGACTCACGCATCGGCGCAAACATATTAGGGAAAATACTTAGGACATCAATTCGCATATTACACTTCCTCAAGTAGATTTACATGGGCCGTTTTAGCTTCCAAATCAATCTCAGTGACGACTTGTTCGGTGAAGGGCAGGTATAAGTCATCCTTACCTTTGCTGCCAACCACCCAAACGTCGTTAGCGGGTAGCTGCAAAATTTCTTTGACAGAACCAAGTTCACTGTTGTCTTCATTATTAATCACGGTTAATCCAACAATGTCATGGTAATAGTATTCATCATCATCCAAGTCTTGTAGATCAGCGTCAGCGACCTGCAAATCATGGCCCTTAAATTGCTCAACGAGGTTAATATTTTGCAAATCAACAAAGCTTAACAAGATGAATTGCTTATGTGGACGTACCGTTGCAATAGTAACTTTGGTCGGTGTCTTGCCATCGATGACCAGTTCCTTACCTTTAACAAAACGTTCTTCGGGGAAATCTGTTGTAGCGATGACGCGAACTTCACCACGGATACCGTGTGTATTCACGATGCTACCAACTTTATATAGTGCCATTTGGGGACTCCTGATTCTTCTACATTCTCGATTAAGTATATCAGAAAATGAAACCGATAGGGATGGTTAGTGACCTAATGGTAATGTGTGTTTTTTGTGAAGAAACAGTGAAACTTTTTTTGCTAAAAACTTAAAAATCGATTTTTGCAAAGTAGTTTGTTATAAAGTACACTTAGTTAGTGAATTATAGAACAAGTTTTTTAAGGTATTTAAGGGGTGTATTATGAATTTTATTTCTAAGTCGGCTGCTGTTCTTGCGACGGTGACACTTATTGGAACGACCACTGTTGTTAGCTCAACAATCATTGTGCCACAGACTGAGGTATCAGCTGCTACAACGGCCACTAAGGTCATGCCGGATGGTGACTATGCAGTGAACGCTTTTGTTGAGAAGACTGACAGTACTACCGGTGCCGGCACTGGTACGGCAAGTACTATGGCCAGCATGTGGGGTGGTGATGCGACTACCGGTGTGACACCAGTTGCTATTTCAGTCAAAGATGATGTCGCTACGGTCACTTTATCACAAAGTAGCATGTTTACAGCCGTACCTAATATGACCTTTGATGGCAAGGCGATGACTGGGACTAAAAATGGTGAGAGTACTCAGAGTGGTACTTGGACGGTTGATCTGCCGGCTAATACTTTGACAAATGGATCAACGCACTCGGTTTCATTGACCGTTAATGCTGGTCCTAAGGGACAAATGCACCATACGGTCTTGGTCACCATTCAATCAGGAATGGCCGATTTAGTCGAGACACCAACGGTTTCTTCAAGCGCGACATCAGCTAGTGTCAGTTCTTCATCATCAGTGGCCACTGCCACAAGTGATAAAACAGCTACGGATAATACCACTGCTACAAGTACCGCAGCTAAGGTTAACAACACGTTAGCGTACTCAGTGTTGCAAGCCGACAAGCAGAGTGTCTCAGCGGCGAATGATTTCTACACCAAGGAAGCAACTTACGTTCAAAATGCGGATGGGACTTATACAGTTTCCGTCCAAGTATTTGAACCAAGCCAACCAGCAACCACTTTTACTTTGGCATCTGGTAACACTCATGGTGAAAAGATTGTTTCTGAAGCAGCCGATACTAGTAATGGCATGGATGGACATTTGTTAACATATTCATTTAACGTTGCTGCATTGGATGATTTGAATGAATTAATTGCACAACAAATTCATGTTAAGGTCGATGGTATCGAAGATAACGACTACGCAGTCTATTTGCAATTCAAGGCGATTAGTACGACGGCAGCAACGACCCCAGTGGCCACGCCTACAAAGAATGCAACGACATCATCAACATCAGCAGCAGGGGTGGTTAATCAAGCTACTGCTGCTAAGGCTGACACAGCATCCGCTGACAGTTCTGAAACTGCATCATCATCATCTGACAATGCTTTACCAACCACAGCTGCCAGCCGAGTGAGTGTTTTGGGCATTACATTATTGATGGCCATCGCGGGTATTTTCGCAGCAGTAAAGTTGAACCGACGCCGAGGCAACTAAGATGAAATTTGTCCGTATTTTACTAACGAGCTGTGCGCTTGTCTTTGCGTTGATGTTCAGCAAGCCTGTCTACGCTGACTATACAGCCAGTTATGTGGTTGAACAGGCAGGCAGTTCAAGTACGTCAGTTGCCAATAGTTACTTTACGCAACCAGCCAAGATTGCGATCGCCGGCCAACAATATCGCGTAACCATGACAATTAGTACGGCTGATTCATTAGGGGCATATCCGGTCAAAATTTTAAATATTGCCGGGCAACAACCAAGTGTTTCAAAATGGGCGACCGGTGGACGGCACTACTACGCGTTTTCATTTACGACAGCCAACCTGGTTAACCGGCTGAATGGTAGCATGCAAGTTGACATCAATAGCATCAATTATCATCACACCTATGGGTTTGGCGTCGTGATAAACGCTAGTGGTGTTCCAGCGATTGCTAGTTCAAGTGTGAGCCGGCAAACTTCAGCAGTTACGAGCGCGTCTACGGTCCAAAATACCAAAGCAAGTACGGCCACAACGCAAGCAACGTCTAAGTCAACTAGCCATTCAGCAACAAAATCAACTAGCCAAGCGCAAAGGACAGCAAAAGCTGCTACCAAGCAGACAAGCAGTTCCAGCAAAAAGGTCACTAAGACCGCCAAGCAGACTGCAAAAAAGGGCACTACAAGCCGGGCTTCATCAAAAAAGAAATCAGGCACTAGTAAGCCGACGGTAGCGCAACAAAAAAACACGTCGCAGCAAACTAAGCAGCAAAAAATGAATAAAATCACAGCTTCAATCGGCATTGGCGTCGTGGCCATTGGGGCTATCGGCGGCGGTATTTGGTGGTATAGGCATCATGTTTAAACGGTATTGGCGAATTTGGCTGGGTGCCATCGTGATTATCATCATTGCGGGTAGTACATGGTTGTTACGACCACAAATGATTGCCAGACAAGCCCAGCAACGGGTGGTGGTTACCACAGTTGGGTTGGCAGATATTTTTGCTAAGTTAGATATTCCGGTGGTTGGTGTTCCTACGACCACGGCCACATTAGCAGCGAGTCAAAAAAAGCTACCAAAAGTTGGGGATCATGTGACGCCCAACTTTGAAAAGATAATCAGTTTGCAACCAGACGTTGTGTACGTTGATGCTAGTTTAGTCTCAGATTATCGGCCTAAACTACGGGCCCACAAAATTCGGGTCGTCGGTGTTGACATGGGAACAGCTGCTAAGCAAAATAAAGCTATTTTGCATTTTGGTAAGTTATTTAAGCGCACCGCACAAGCCCGGCAGTTGGTGCAAAAATTAACGATACCCACCGTGCATCCTAAGCATCCTGTCTCGGTTTTAGTATTGTTGGGTATGCCTGGTGGTCAGAGTATGGTCGCAACGTCACAAAGTTATGTTGGTGATTTAGTCGTGCGGGCAGGTGGTCGACTTATTCAAGACGATCAAAAATCGGCGTATACGCTTTTAAATTCAGAAACGATTTTAAAAGCTAAGCCGCAGGTGATCATTCGGATAGCTCACGCCATGCCTGAAATTGTGCAACAACAATTTAATAACGAATTTAAAACAGGTATTTGGCCAAGACTGCCGGCTGTTCAAAAGCATCAGGTTTATGATGGGCATGCACCAAAGTTTTCACCTAGTGCAAATGATCACGTCCAACAGACATATCAGCAAATAAAGGCATGGATCGATGAAGCAAATAAATAAATATAAAAAATTAGGGCTAGCCACATTAGTTGGCGCCCTTTTTGTTAGTTGTGGCTTAGCATTATTTTGGCCAAATGGCCAGCAAGAGTGGCTGATTATTTCACAAATTAGATTGCCACGCATGCTGGCCGCGTTACTCGTTGGCAGCATGGTAGCGATCAGCAGTTGGTTAGTGCAAATTGTGTTCCAAGAAAAAATGATTGATGCAGCCAATCTAGGGCTAATGGATGGGCCATACTTTTTGGTACTATTAAGTATTGTGATTGTACCTGACTTGGCGAATGACCGTGTCATCATTGGGGCCGTTGCCGGCGGATTAATGATGTTCGTGATCAGTCACCTGCAAAATATTCATCAATTGTATGGGCGTTCACTGATCCTAAGTGGTTTAGCGACGGCAATCTTCTTTTTGGCAATGACCCATATCATCGCATCAGGTGATGGTATGCGCGGGGTCACGCTCGGTAGTGTGACCTGGTTAGATATTATATTTTTATTGGGTATCCTGACCCTGAGTGGCTTGGTATTGAGTAGTTATTATCCAAAGTTACGCTTCCTAGCCTTGCCTGAGGTACAACTGCAGCAATTACCGTTAGCGGTTGATCGTATCAGGTGGCAAAGTTTACTCATCGCTGGGGTGTTAGCGGGTAGTGCTGCTAGTGTCTTAGGGAGTGTGTTATTTGTTGGGGTGATGATGCAATTTATGCTTGGCATGCTTTGGCACCGGCCAATGTACCGACGACTAGGCCTTTCCGTATTACTGGGTATGACTATTTTTAATGTTGGTGATATCTTAAGCGCGCACATGCTGGGTAGTCGTCAGTTACCGAGTGCTGATGTCATTCAACTAACAGCCGTGGGTGTGTTATTAGTGATGCGAGGAATAATTTATGCAAAAAGAAGAATTTAATTGGACAGACCTCACAGTTACAGCCGGACAGCGTGTATTGATTACGACACCGGCATTGCATCTCGCAGGTGGTGTGACAATTGTCTTGGGGGAAAATGGGGTTGGTAAAACCCAGTTATTACGAACTTTACATGCCACGGATCGGCTGAATTTGCGCTACTTACCACAAACTAATGCTGTTTTTGATGAAGATTTAACTGTGCAAGAAATTTTAGATTTAGTCACCGCGCGTATTGGTCAAGATGCATACCAAACCTTAGTGCAGACGTTTAGGGTACAGGCCCTCTTATCGCAACGTCTTGGCACACTTTCTGGTGGTCAAAAGCAGCGTGTTTGGTTAGTCTATGCGTTACAACAAGTGGCAACTGGTTATCTGCTGGATGAACCCTTCAATGCGCTAGATATCGCGTATCAAGCAATTTTAGTAAAATATCTCAAAAAATTAGGACGGGAAAAGCCAGTAGTGGTAGTTGTTCATGATGTGAATTTAGCCTTAATGTTAGGGCAACAATTTTGGCTCGTGCGGCATAATTCGGTTGATGTTTTCGCAACCTTAACGCATGCAGAGCTTGAGAAAACCTATCATACACCACTAAAACGACTTGTTACTGAACTGCATCAGGAACGTTATTTTATTGATATCGATCAATCATAGACGCAGAGTACAATACCTTATAATTAGTTTTTGGGGGTGAATAGATGAAGTGGTTGTGGAAAATAACCATCATCATAGCTAGTGCGATACTGATCCTTATAGCCACCACTAAAACCATTACTAACAATGGCAATCGTGATGCAGTCTACACACATATTGATGCAACTAATAATGAGATTGCTGACATGCGACCAAATGACAATAGCGATGATACTGATGCCTTTGTGAAATTGATGAATTATGCACGGATGCATAGTACATCTAAATTACCAATCACGATTAAATTCCCGCAAGGACGTTTTCTTATAGGAAACCACCAAAATTATTTGCCGATATATTTGCCTAGTTATACCACCATCCAAATGGAAAGTAATACGCGAATTGATTTAACTACAAATGTTTCATTCTTAGGCGTTTCGAAGTCGTCAAACGACGGTGGTATCAACAATTTTGCTTGGCAGGGTGGACAATTTGTGGGTGACGGGTCTAATTACTCAGCTCGGTTTACATTGTTTCATGGACATGATATGAAGTTTGCAAATATGCGTTTCAAAACAGCTATTTTATATAATAATCATGCCTTTGACATTAATGGATCTGAAAAAATTTTGTTAGATCACAACCAATTTTTGGGCTATGGCAACGGTAGTAATTTCGACCGTAAAAGTGAATCACATATTGCGACGTCAGAAGCAATTCAGTTGGATTACGGTAGGTTAAATAGTTCATTTGGACAGCATGATCAAGCGATGATGATCAGGTTAGTACCAAATTTTGTCAGTTTAGCGCAACAACTAAACTTTCCGGCAGATATCACTATTTCAAATTCGACTTTTGGGAAGGCAAGGCTAGCTAATGGACGATACACCATTGGCCAGAACCCGTTGGGCGCACATGCATATACCTCTAATATGGGGCGTTCAGCTACTAATATTTCATTTATTAATAATACCGTTTCCGATAGTATTGCTCAGAGAATCTGGGTTAAGGTCAACGGCCAAACACAATTGAATCACTATTCTGGTGTGTTACATTTTTTGCCCGTTAACCATTTAATTATTGCTAATAATGTCTTTAGGAGTGATGCTGTACCTGGGAGTTGGATTAGTCTTTATTCCCGGCAAGCGTTCAAAAACACTTCAAACGTCGCAATTATGGGTAACCGTTTCGAAACTAAAAGTAAGCGTGCACCAGTGCTAGCAATGACAGATACAGATATTACTGCAGGTGGCTCGATGTCGGCAATCAATGTAACTAATAATATAGTAAGTTATGTGGCAAGCCCTGATCAGATAACCTCTAATCAGGCGCAAATCGCGACATTGTTAATCTGGCAACGTGGTAAACAAAGAGGGTTACCCAACCTAAGTGTTCAAAACAATCATCCTCGTTAATCACTTCCATAATCAGGAAAGTTTTGAAAATGTTGATATAATAGCATCAGAAGAACTGAAAAGAGATGACTATGAAGAAAATTGAAAAGGGTACGCAATTTGTCACACGTAACTTAGCGCTATTCCGTTGTAATGTTGATCATTTACCATATGATTATATAGAAGGAACTAGTTTGGTGTGTGCTGCGGGGCATCGCTTGGACATTAATAAAAAAGGTAGCTTGGTATTTTTGAATCATGCCGTGAATACGGAATATGATGATGCGATGCTGGTTTCACGCCGTAAAGTGTTAACAGCCGGGTTATTTGATGGGATTGTGGCAGGGATGCAGCGGGCGTTGCCAACTGAGAGGCTACGCATTCTAGATGTCGGCACTGGGGAGGGAACCCCCTTTGCAAAATTGTTAGCTGCACGGGCCACCCAGGATATTGGTGTGGGGTTTGACATCAGCAAGGCGGGAGTTAATCTGGCAACACAATTAGATACATCTGCTTTTTTTGCGGTGGCTGATCTAGCACAATTACCTTTTAATGATGCTGTATTTGATGCAGTCGTTGAATTTTTTTCACCTTCTGCGTATGAAGAATTTAACCGGGTTTTAGCTCCAAATGGTACAATTGTTAAAATTGTGCCCGCGTCAGGTTATCTACATGAATTGCGGGAATTGTTATACCCAGTGGAATCACCTAACCATACTTATGATAATTCACGAGTGGTTGAACTGTTCAAGCAGCATTATCCAGCTACGACAGTTGAACAGGTAACCTATGAATGGATCATTCCTAGTGACCTATGGGTCGATTTGTTACACATGACACCATTACATTGGGGGGCGCGACCGGAGGCACAAACTGCTGCTGAGACGCAACCGCTCCCGAAGGTCACGGTTGATGTCATGGTATTGAAAAGCAATTAGTAAGGAGACTGCTGATGATTAAGAAAACCATACGTACTGTTCAAGAAGTAGCCACTGGCTTAACACAACGACAACAAGCAGCAGCGATTATTCATACGGCAACGATCGCAGCTGCCGGTGTGGGTGCTTCACCTGTACCGTTTGCTGATGAGGTCGTGATTGTGCCCGCACAAGTGGGGATGATTACAGCACTGTACAAGTTATATGGCAAAGAGATCAATGCTGGTTTTGCACGCGGCATGTCATCAGCAACGATGGCAACCACTTTTGCTCATCTAACCTTGGGTAATTTTATGAAAATTTT
>CAACWZ010000532.1_pt1 | contig 17425 bp, 13 predicted proteins | sample 2275781 | NCBI WGS metagenome assembly CAACWZ01 (sample SAMEA5312474, study PRJEB27640) | indoor metagenome | biome: indoor environment; feature: uncontrolled; material: tiles wood | place: Germany | collected 2014-07-07
TAATAAATCAGCTATTCCACGGGAATATGCCTTGGATCTATATGTGACTGGCTATGTGCGCATGATTTTTGATTGGCTGTCACAACCGCTCCCAGAAGAACCGGCTACTTTTACAAAATACTTCCTAGCGAGTGAGAATCTGACGCCGGCTGAACTGTTCGCCATGCTTAAATAGTCAATGTTAGACAGTTTGTCTAATAAATTTAAGTTAGCGATATGCTAGCTAGCAAGATTCGCGCTTAAGTTCATTGTAGGCTTGTTTGGCGATAGCAGTGAACGTTTTTGAGATATCTAAAGCCATGCGCCACTATTAAAAAGGGCAATAAGTGAATTTTACTAAAAAATAAATGAGAAATAACTAATAAATGGGTTGAGTTTGTTTTTAAACGCTATATACTTGATTTAATAAAAATAGAAATTAGGTTGATGTGGAATGACAACAGCAGTAGATATTACGTTATTAGATTTGCCAAATGGTGAGGTGACTACTGAAGAAAGTGTCTTGGATAAGTATGGCTACGATGAGTGGACACAGGAAGAAACGTCGCGTACTTTACCGCGTGCGGTCGTCTTTTCAGAAAGTATTGCCGATGTACAAGCCGTACTACGTTTTGCCAGTGAGCACCAGATTGCAGTGGTGACCCAGGGCTCACGAACATCGATTGTGAACGGTTCATCGGCTTTATCAGATGGTATTATTTTGAGTTTGGCCCGCATGAATCATATTGTCGACATTCAAATCGAAAATCAGTTAGCAATTGTTGAGCCCGGTGTTCTAAATGGTACTTTGGATGAAGCTGCCCGTAAGTTTGACTACTTTTATGCGCCCGATCCAGGTTCAAAGCCCATTAGTACGATCGGTGGCAATGTGGCAACCAATGCTGGTGGGATGAGTTCGTTGAAGTATGGGACTACCAAGCAAGCCGTGTTGGCGCTTAAGGTCGTGTTAGCTAGTGGCGAATTGATTGAGGTTGGGGCACCAGTCTTGAAAAATACTGCTGCGTATAATCTATTAGATCTTTTCGTCGGATCCGAGGGTACCCTGGGGGTCATTGTTGAAATTACGGTGCGTCTCTTGCCCATCCCATATGGTGCGTCTGTTACCGGATTGGCTACATTCAACTCGATGCAAGCTTTGACGTCTGCCGTACAACGTATTCAAGCTAGTGGCTTATACCCATCAATGCTAGAAGCTTTGAATCGGGTCTCGATTGAAGCTTTGGATCAGTATGAAAATCTGGATTTGGGTGCTCGTGGCAGCCAGGCATTGTTGATTTTCCAATTGGATGTGGCCGTAGATGGTGCTTTAGAGGTGGCTAAGCAGGAATTACAAGCAGCTGGCGCCGTGAAGGTGGATGTCACGGCTGACGTGGAGCGTACGAAAGAAATTATCAAGATTCGACAGGATGTTTTTAAGGCCGGCGCCCAGTATGGTCGGCTGATTGTTGAGGATATTGCCGTACCGTTGGGTAGTTTGGCCACGGTTGTCGCGCGGGCCGAGGAGATCGCTGAAAAGTATCAGCAGCGCTTGTTGTTATTGGGACATGCTGGGGATGGTAATCTGCACCCAGACTTTATTCTAGAGTCCACTGAAGGACCAATTCCCGCAGAATTGGACGCAGCTATTGCAGAATTGCTGACCTATGTCATCAGCGTTGGCGGAACCGTCAGTGCCGAGCATGGGATTGGTAGCCTAAAGAAGAAATGGGTCGACCAGCAATTATCACCAGCCGTGGTACAACTACAAAAGCAAATCAAACAAGTTTTTGATCCGCAGGGTATTTTGAATCCCGAACGGAAAGTATAAATTCATAGGTGTCGATAATGAGCATAGGGCTGATTATCGACATTTTTCGAACGGTTCAAAGATGATCAGACGGTTGACGAAGTATGCAGGGAATCCTGCAAGGAGGTTTTATGACGGATAGTACGCTTGATTGGCGGCAGGGGGTGCATGATAGCATGCCCGTATTTGCTGGCTACCTTTCAATTGGCCTAGCGTTTGGCATTGTTGCGGCAGCAGCAAATTTTTCAGTGTGGCAGATTTTTTTACTGTCGACGATCGTTTACTCAGGGGCGGCGCAATTTATCATCGTAGCGATGCTGGTAGCTGGCGGGGATGCGACGACGATTTTACCGATCATTGCTTTGGTCAGTATGCGCATGTTCTTACAATCACTATCCGCGATGACCGTTTTTAAAGGCATTTCTTTGTGGCAAGGGTTGGCGATTGGGAGTTTGATTACTGATGAGTCATACGGGGTGTTAATGTTGGCACACGCACAAGGGAAGCCGGTGAACTTTTCTTGGATGAATGGGGTTAATCTCAGTGCCGTAGCCGTCTGGGCGCTTTCAAGTGTGCTAGGTGGGCTCTTAGGTGATGCCATATCTGATCCCACCACCTTTGGCTTGGACTTCTCACTGACTGCTATGTTCGCCGGCCTTTGGGTTTTGTCGCTTAAGGCCGATATCCAGACTAAAAAGGCAAAATTTGGTGTCATTATTGGTGAAATTGGTGTAACGGCAATGAGTTTTATTGGTCTATCATACGTCTTTGAAAGTTCGATTGCGGTTTTAGTAGCGACCGTGGTGGGGGCGCTATTTGCGGCATTATTTTCGGTAAAGGAGCAGGCACTTGGTCAATAGTTCAATATTTTGGTGGGTCTTGTTTGGTGCTGGATTGATCAACTGGTTGATTCGTATTACACCGGTACTGGTCGCGCAGTGGATCAAGTTTCCGGCCGGTGTGATCCGTTTTCTACACTTTGTGCCACTCAGCATGATGTCGGCGATTTTATTGCAAAATTTAGTCAGTGTGACGCAGCAACGGTTGGTGGTAGATTGGCTTGGCGTGATGGCAGTGTTACCAGCGGTCATTATTGGTTATTGGCGTAATTCACTAACCTGGACCGTTTTCGTTGGGGTGCTCATGATGATGTTGTTGCGACTTCTTTAGAATATTTAGCCGCTTTTTAAACATGTTTGTGTATTTTTATTCAAAATAGTTATATAATATAACAAAAATATACAAGAGGTGTTGCACATGGTCGATCATATCAAATTATTTTCAGACATCATTCAAATTCAGACGGTTAACGATCATGAGGCTGAATTGGCAGATTATTTATCAAGTTATTTTGCCAGTACGCCCGCCGAGGTAACTAAAGTCACTTTTGCACCGGGTCGTGACTCATTGGTCGTGAAGCTGGGGGAATTGCAAAATCCAGATAAGGTTTTGGTCTTTTCAGGTCACGGGGACACGGTTGATTTTGGTGATTTGTCAAAGTGGACATACCCACCACTATCGGCACACATCGAAGGTGATACCATTTTTGGTCGGGGTGCTAATGATATGAAGGGTGGCTTAGCGGCACTTTTTGCAGCGGCGCTGGAATTAGTAGCTGAAGATTTTGATTTCGGTCATAATCAATTGAAATTATTCATGACCGTGGGCGAAGAGACCGGCGAATATGGAGCCCATCAGCTAGTTGAAGCGGGCTTTTTGGATGATGTGACCGCGTTGATTTTAGGAGAGCCAAGGGCTAATTTCGAAATTGGCTATACGAATAAGGGGGTCATTGATTACAAGGTGACTGTCACGGGTAAATCAGCGCATTCATCACGACCAGATCTTGGGGACAACGCCTTAGAAAAGGCGTTGGTTGTTATCCAGGATATTCAGACGTATTTTACCAAGTATGACAAAGTCGAGAATCCAGTTTTAGGTAAACTGACGAATGTTATTTCAGTGATTAATTCCGGGACACAAGTCAATCAAGTCCCTGATCTCGCCTACTTCATGGGTAATACGCGCACCATTCCGGAAACGCCCAACCAACAAATTTTTGCGGACTTACAGGCACTCGTTGATCAATACGACAATGCCGAACTTGAAATTATTTATCCTGCGGAGCCTTTGCCAGTGCAGCCTGTCTCAGCATTCACAAAGCTTGCCCAAGCTAAAATTCAAGCAGTCAGTGGGCAGCCAGGCGCTTTGATTGCCGGTGCCGGCGCCAATGAGGGGAGTGAATTTATTCAGGCCAAAGGCAAGTTCCCAATTTTAATTTTTGGACCAAGTGCCTTTGATAATTCGCATGCAGTGAATGAGTCCAACTCATTAAAGATTTATGAGCAAGCAGTTGAAATTTATAAGCAAATTGCGGTTGAGTATTTGGCATAGGCAGCGGGCAATCAAGTATTAAGCAGAGCGTTATAGGTCTCTTCTAAGGTAGCCTTGATTTTGGTGCCAATAAAATCTTTTATATAAAAACCTTGCAATCTCATTTTGATTCTTTATAATGAGAATCATATTAGAAAAGGTTAGGGAAATATCATGAAGGTAAACGGACAATTTCAACAAATGAATCAAATTGCGTCTACCTCAGTCACCACTGGATCCTCATCTGGACACCGCGGTTGACTGCCTTTTCGTCAGCCGTTGTCACGCAATGGCTGACTAGCACCCTAATGTATCACTTAAAGTGAACAGGACTAGTCTATGTAAATGGACTAGTCCTTTATTTTGTAGCTGAAGAGAATTTTGGAGGAGAGAATTATGAAGAACGCATGGCAATGGTGGAAGGATCAAAACTTGGTTGTCCAGATTATAATGGGCATGTTATTGGGCTTGCTATTAGCAGTGGTAGTTCCAGATGCGACGTGGTTGGCTATTTTTGGAACTTTATTTGTTTCAGCCTTGAAGGCAGTCGCCCCGATTTTGGTCTTTGTGTTGGTGATTGCTGCAATCGCCCAACATAAAAAGGGGGTTAAGACCAACATGCGCACCGTGTTAGGCCTGTATTTTGTGGGCACGTTCATGGCCGGTTTGGTTGGTGTACTGGCAAGTTTCTTGTTCCCAACATCTTTGCAGTTGGTTAAGAGTACCCAGAAAATCGATGCCCCCAGCGGTATTGGTGAAGTATTGAATAATTTGTTGTTGAAGTTGGTGGATAACCCAATTAATGCATTAAGTCAGGCCAACTATATTGGTATCTTGGCGTGGGCCATATTGATTGGTTTTGCTTTGCGACATGCCTCTGTCTCAACTAAAGTTGTCATTCAGGATATTTCGGTCGCTATTTCGGCCATCGTGAATAATGTCATCCAGTTGGCACCATTTGGAATCATGGGTCTGGTCTACCAGGCGGTGGCGGTGAATGGATTGGGTGCTTTGGCTGATTATGGTCGTCTGCTATTTGTATTAATTGGTGCAATGTTGGTGGTTGCATTGGTGGTCAATCCGTTGATCGTCTTTGTGGCTGCCCGGCGTAATCCATATCCGTTGGTTCTTGCAACATTACGTGAAAGTGGTGTCACGGCCTTCTTTACACGTAGTTCAGCAGCCAATATCCCAGTGAACATGCGTTTAAGTGAAAAGCTTGGTTTGAATCCAGATACGTATGCTATCTCAATCCCCTTGGGGGCAACAATTAACATGGCTGGCGCAGCGATTACGATCTCAGTCTTGTCATTAGCGGCAGCGCACACATTAGGCATCACCGTTGATTTTTGGACAGCGGTTATCCTGGTACTATTGTCTGCAGTATCAGCTGCCGGGGCTTCCGGCGTTGCTGGTGGATCACTGTTATTGATCCCAATGGTGACAAGTCTGCTAGGTATTCCAGGTGATATCGCTGCCCAAGTGGTCGGTGTCGGATTCATTATTGGTGTGATTCAAGATTCCGCTGAAACAGCATTGAATTCATCATCAGATGTTGTGTTCACCGCAACGGCGGAATATGCCCAGGAGTTCATTGGTAATCGGTCACGTGAAGTGGCTGTCGACTAAGATTTAACGTCCCAGCACTTGTTTGGGGCGTTTTTGCATTAAATGGTTGCGGGTTCCATTGTTGGCAGGCGCCTCCTGTGCGTTATAATTATTATTAATAAGGGGGTATGAACATGTCAGTAGAAGTAATGAATCCAGACGTTGCACAGGATGTTTGGAAGGACATCGGTCAGCATGTCGATTTTGTCGTGTTGCAATTAAAGCGCACGAATTTGGCGCAAGAACAAGCAGCGATTCAAGAATTTGCAGACCGCTCACAAGCGATCATCCGATCAATGAATATTCGCGCCGAAGACGCCGGTCTAAAGGTCGCGATTGGGTTCTCAAACGCGGCTTGGGACTATCTATTTCCCACTGCGCCAAAGCCCAAGGAACTTGAAACATTCACCACGATTGCTGGGGATGAAGCGGAGTACACGATGCCGGCCACTGCTGGTGATATTTTCCTACACATCCGGGCAGCCAATGAGGCGGTCGTGTACGAAGTGGTTACACAGTTCATGCGTTTTTTGAAAGATGTCACCACGGTGCTCGATGAGACGAAGGGGTTCCGTTATTTTGAAGGACGGGCCATTATTGGCTTTATCGATGGCACAGAGGTGCCGGCGATTGCTGACGCAGCAGAATACGCAATTATCGGTGCGGAGGATCCCGAATACATTAACGGATCCTATGCGTTTGCGCAAAAGTGGCTTCATGATATGAATTTCTGGCAAGCCATGAAAACCGAGGAACAAGAAAGGGCGGTGGGCCGTGAAAAGTTTACGGACTTAGAGCTGGCCGACGATGATAAATACAAGAATGCGCACAACGTTGCTTCAAAGTTGGAAGTTGATGGCGAAGAACAAAAGATTGTTCGCATGAATGTGCCTTTCTCAGATGCAGCCACTGATAAAACGGGCACATATTTTATTGGTTATGCACGTCATTGGACAGTTACTAAGGGGATGTTGCAGCAGATGGTGGCAGAGCGTGACTTCTTGTTAACGTTCTCAACGGTTGAAACCGGTCAACTTTTCTTTATTCCATCACGGGATACCTTAGCGGCCATTGCGGATGGTCAGTTAAACTAAAATTACTTAGCGCACTAGTCAAAACTAATTTGGCTGGTGTTTTGTTGTACAAAAAAGCCTACCGATAAGTCCCAATACGGAGCTCATCGATAGGCTTTGGCCGAGCACTATCTCGATTAGTTCAAGATAGGCCGATAAAGATTATTTAGGTTATTCCCACTCAACGGTTGCGGGTGGTTTAGCCGTAATGTCGTAGACGACGCGGTTAACATGGTCAACTTCATTTGTGATGCGGCGGGAAATTTCAGCGAGAACATTCCAGTCGATTTTGGCAAAATCAGCCGTCATACCATCAACGGATGTGATAGCACGGATGGCAACGGTGTGATCGTATGTCCGGAAGTCACCCATCACACCAACGGACTCGACACCGGTATCAACGGTGAAGTATTGCCAAATTTGGCTATCCAAGCCGCGGTTGGCGATTTCTTCGCGTAAGATAGCGTCTGATTCACGCACAATTTCAAGACGTTCGGCCGTGATTGCACCCATCACCCGGATACCCAAGCCAGGACCTGGGAATGGTTGACGCCAAACCAGGTGGTGTGGAATACCTAATGCTTCACCAAGGACACGCACTTCATCTTTGAAGAGCTTATTAAGTGGTTCAATCAACTTAAAAGCCATGTCCTCTGGCAAACCACCGACATTGTGGTGTGATTTGATGGTTTGCGCAGTATCGGTACCAGATTCGATGACGTCGGTGTACAAAGTACCTTGTGCTAAGAATTCAATACCATCAAGCTTTGCTGCTTCGTCATTAAAAACTTGGATGAATTCGTTACCAATGATTTTACGTTTTTGTTCTGGGTCAGTAATGCCAGTCAACTTTGATAGGAAGCGTTCCTGAGCATCAACTTTGATGATATTCAGCCCAAATTTGCCACCCAATGACTCCATCACTTCATCGGCTTCGTTTTTACGGAGCAAACCGTGATCAACGAAAATTGAAGTTAATTGATCACCGATAGCCCGTTGCAACAAAACACCAACAACTGATGAATCAACACCACCAGAAAGACCAAGCAGCACTTTTTTATCACCAACAGTTTCACGAATCAAGCGCACCTGCTCTTCGATGAATCCTTCCATGTGCCAGTTAGCTTCAGCGCCGGCAATGTTAGTAACGAAGTTCCGTAAAATGTCAGTGCCATGCTCAGAAATAGTGGTTTCGGCGTGGAATTGGACACCGTATAACTTCTTTTCATCATTGGCAATCGCTGCGATCGGTGTCTTAGCAGAACCACCAGCAATCACGAAACCAGTGGGTAATTCAGTGACATTATCAGAGTGGGACATCAAAACAACTTGTGATTCAGGCGTGCCATCTAACAAGTTATTTTGATCCTTGTGGCTTAAAATCGTCGCCCCAAATTCACCGTTACCAGGGTTAGCTTCGACCGTACCACCAAGCTTTTGCGCCATTAATTGCATACCGTAGCACACTCCCAACATGGGAATACCAAGCTCGAAAATCGCAGGATCAATGTCAAAAGCATCGTTTTCGTAGACTGATTTAGGACCACCAGATAAGATGATTGCCTTTGGGTTGTAGTCTTTAATCTCTGCAACAGTCATTTTATGTGACTTCAATTCAGAGAAAACGCCGATTTCGCGAATACGACGTGCCAATAGTTGGTTATATTGTGAACCATAGTCTAGAACTAAGACTTTATCGTGAGTCTCGTTAGCCATTATGTCCTCTTTCTTAAGATGCGTATTTGCCTTTTACCTACTTTAATATAGGTGATCCGCAGTGAATTTTGTAAACAAAAAAGCATTTTTCACGGCCTATCAAATCGATAGTTCCGTGAAAAATGCTTCGCAGGTATGCAAACACACCAGTTAGCCATTCACGGATAGTCACGACTTTCGGGGCGTGGTAGAAACTGCTGGCCATTCTCCAGCGATATATCTGTAAATACAATTGTTTTCTTTTCATCTATCTTACGTTAAGCGCAGGTCTTTTTCAATAAGAGGATGGTGAGAAGTAGCCAAAGTCATGTGGACAATACAAAAAACCGAAGTAACGAGAATGTCCTTCGGAACCTACTGAGATTAATTTTTAACGAGGTAATGCTAAATAAATCGAGCAACTGAGCATGATGATCCCGGTTACAAGGCTAAGGATATTTAAAAAGCACAGAATACTTAGAGTATTCTGTGCTTTAATTTATGCTAGAGATAAAACAGAATGTTTATCACGCTGTGTTAAATCATCTCGTTTGCATATTATTAATGCCGTTGTGTTCCTTTTCTAAAAAGAACGCTGCTATTATTGTAATAACTAAGACAATGCTACCCATAATTAAGTAAGTGTGCTGGAATCCAATAGAATCATAGAAGTTCCCAGCTAATGCTGAAAAGATGAAAACAGATATTTGTTTCATGAAGTTGGCAGCTAATGCATAAATGGTGGCATATAAATTATTGTCAAATGCCCCGTTAATGTATTTCATGATAGATACTAGGACTAATGGCATCTCAAATCCTGCCAGCAACCTTAATACGACGATAAAGATCCAATTTGGTGCTAACGCCGTACCGATAATTCGAATGGCTGTAATGAATCCATAAATGATTAGCCCATTCCGTGCACCAATTTTATTAATGATGTAAGGCATTGGGATCATGAGGATTATTTCAATGATCATTTGAATCGTCACCACATTAGAGTATACGGTTGTGGCATGAGAGACAGACGGGAAAAACGTTTGAAAGAAGATCACGAATTGTTGATCGAACACATCATATAGTGCCGAAGCTCCCATATAGAAGATACCGAGAATCCAAAAGTTTTTCAATTTTAGTAGGTGCCGAACGTCGGCCATGGAGATTCGGTCAGTAACGTCAGTAACTTCGTCAATATTTTCGGTGTTAATTTTGTCAAAAAACGCAAACATTATCAACGCAATAATGGCGGTTACAGTGGCAGCCCAAAAGATTAGATTGGGATTTATCAAGAATAACCGACCACCTAAAAATGAAGCCACAGCCCCGGCGATTGAACCACCAATTCTGGAGTGCCCAAATTCAAAGTTGTTTGTGATCGATGCACGTTGAATATACTGTTCAATAACTGAAACACCGCCATTTAACACAAACGATAGGTAGATTCCGGTAATGACAGCAATAGCAAAAGGATTAGTAGCGGCAAGTAGCGGCATAAATAGCCATTCAAAGTAGGGCCCGATCAGAACACCTACGCCCAATATAATGAAGACTAAGGTTTTTTTCATGACTAATCTGTCTGAGAAAAAACCAAATAATGGTTGGAAAGCTAATGACATAGCAGCCATCATTGAAAAGACAATACCGGCTTCGCTACCATTTAAGTTTGCAACTTGTTCCAACCAGAGTGTCAAATAACCAGAAACGATGGCCCATATGAAGAAGTATGAAAAGTGTGAGACAGGGAATGACCAGAACATCCCCTTTTTGGTTGAGTTTTCCATTACGCTGTTTTCTCCTATTCATCAGTTAACTGTGAAATGTTCGGGCTGGCCGAACTGTGGATAGCCATTGTCATCATATGAAAATGATTGCACCATTGTGTGTCTATTTGGGTCATAGAGGGGGTCACCCTTAATGTCAGAGTAATTTCTGATGTGGTAAACCAGTAAGTCCTCAGTACCATCTTCAGATACAGTGAAGGAATTGTGGCCAGGCCCTAATAGATTATCTTTTGTATTAGATGTAAAGACAGGATGATCAAGTTTGTGCCAAGATTTTTCATCTAATAAATCAGCATTTTCATCAGATACTAACATCCCTATGCAATAATTTTCGTCTGTCGCACTACCTGAATAGGTTAAAAAGAATTTTCCATTTCTGTGTAGGATAGCGGGTCCCTCATTAACGGCAAAGATCTGTGTCTCCCAACTATATTCAGGTTTGGATAGTAGTACAGGATTGGTTTTTAGGGTCCATGGATTTTCCATTTCAGAAATGTATAAGTTTGTATTGCCAAAAATATCAGGATCTTTTTGCGCCCAAACATAGTACAATTTGTCATCATGCTCAAAAGTAGTTGCATCTAGCGAGAAGGAATCCATAGGGGTTTTGATTCGCCCTTTCTCGACCCAATCATCTTCGTTACGCATAGGATCTGGCTTGTCGCATTCAATGACGTACATTCTGTGTTGGAACATACCATTTTGATCAAAGTCAGTCGTGCTCGCTGCAGCATAGTAGATGTACCACTTGTCGTTAATAAAATGGATTTCAGGTGCCCAGATAAGCTCACTTTGTTCGCCAGAACCAGAAGCATGTTTGCGCCAAATTGTTCGCGGCAGGGCATGAGCTAATCCTGCAATAGTTTTGGATCTCCTGAGTTCTATTCGATTGTATGACGGTACAGATGCTGAAAAATAATAGTAACCATCGGTATGTTTGTAAATGTAAGGATCTGCCCTTTGGATAATCAAAGGGTTAGGATATGAAATAGAGGGTTGCATAAAACACTCCTTTTGATTTGATTTTGATTGAAAGCGCTTTCACAAAGTCTATTAAAACGCTTTTTTTATAAATTTGCAATAAATATATTGATATTATTGAATTAAATTCAACATAAACAACATTTATGTTGTTTTTAGGAGTATATTTAGTGTTAGATAAAAAAATAAAACACTTTCTTGTTTCTTAAATTGTTAAATGGAGAATAGTTATGGATCTTGGTATTGAAGAACAATCGTTGATTGTTTACAAAGCATTAGCTAGTGATGTTAGATTAGCTATTATCAGATTGCTGTCTAAGGATAAGATGACGGTGACTGAGATTGCGAATAACTTAAAATTAAGCAATACGATCGTTTTAATGCATTTGGATAAGTTATATAAGGCTAATTTGATATCTTTTGAAAAGTTAGGCCATAATAAGGTGGCGCAAATCAAAGTTGATAATATAAATATTCATTTTCCTACTAACGTTTATAGTGAGTTAGAACATTATGAGATAGAGATTCCAATTGGGCATTATACTAATTTTTCGGTTCAACCTACTTGTGGATTAGCAGGTCAAATGGACTATATTGGTAAGGTTGATGAACCAGCCTATTTTATGGATCCTCAAAGAGTTGACGCAGGAATGATCTGGTGGAATGAAGGATTTTTAGAATATCAATTGCCAAACTATGCAGGAAAAGATAAGCAGATTGAAATGATGGAATTTTCGCTCGAACTAGGTTCTGAGTTTCCATTTTCAAATAATGTTTGGCCATCGGATATAACGTTCTTTTTGAATAACGTCAGGTTAGGGACCTGGACCAGCTTGGGAGATTTTTCTGATACACGCGGTGTTTACACTCCCGATTGGGTACCTGATAATGTGAATCAGTACGGTATTTTAAAAAACATTAGGATTACTAATGAAGGATGCTTTTTAGATGGGAAACCATTTTCAGATGTAAAATTAGCAGATGTTGTTGATGGTGAGGCAACCTTCGTGCTCAAATTGTCGGTGGACGAGACCGCTAAAAATGATGGTGGGTGTACCATTTTTGGTAAGGGATTTGGTAATCACGATCAGGGTATCAATATGAAAATATTTTATAAATAAAAATCTATTCTGACGACAATAGAGTTGCAATAAGCACCATTTAAACTCGAGAGGGATGCTTATTTCTGCATAATGACTCTAGTAGCAGTACCACATAAAATGCCATAAGTTGGAGATTAAGATGACTGAATCAAAAGTAACTAAAATCATTGTGCGTTATCCAGAAGGACAACAGCCCAATTTCGTGATACCGACCACATATGCCCCTTATCGTTTTTTGTTAGGACGGCAGGGATCAAATCCACTCGTTGCCATTGGCATGAATCCTTCAGCCGCCCGTGATGCCACAAGTGATCGGACAGTGAATCGGGTGATTGCAGCAAGTGAAAAGCTGGGATATGACGGTTGGACAGTCATTAACACATATCCAGAACGGGCGACCGATGCCGCCAACATGGACGCCTTAGATGAAAACTTACTAGCAGAAAATTTAGCTACTGTGCGCACCTATTTAGTAGCAAATGACATCAAAGAGGTTTGGGGTGCTTGGGGTGATTTGAAATTTGACGCGTTGATTAAGGGTCGGGACGCTTTATTAGCGTTATTAAAGGAATTAGATGTTCAAGTATTTTACTTTAAAACTTTAACGAAGGCCGGAAATCCGCGCCATCCACTCTATCTCAAAATTGATATTGCTGAAAAATTTTATCTGGATTTTTAAATGCTTGTGGGCTAACTTAGCTAATAAAAAATAAATATTATAGAAAAAACCACTAGATTGTATCGGAGTACAATCTAGTGGTTTTTCGAATAACTATTATTTACGCTTAGTGAATTTTACAATACCTTCCCAGCGTGCTGTTTGTGGGAACATATCAATTGATTGAATATAGTCAACGTCGTAGACTTTGACTAAGTCAACCAAGTCACGGGCTAGGGTTGATTCATTACATGAAATATAGACGAACTTTTCTGGCTTAGTGGCCAAGATCGTTTTACGTAGGGCATCATCAAGGCCTGTACGAGGAGGGTCAACGACGAGGGCATCGGCAATCCAACCTTCAGCAGCCCATTTGGGAATGAGATCCTCAGCGGCCCCGATAAAGTAATCGGCATTCATGACCCCGTTATCGACTGCATTTTCGTTGGCATCATCAACGGCATCAGGAACGGTATCCATTCCACGCACTTCATCAACCTGATCCGCCAACGATATGCCAATCGTACCAACCCCGGCATAAGCATCGATTAGCTTATCAGCATGTGCCAAATCCAAGGCAGCAATGGCTTCACTGTATAGACGTTGTGTTTGCTTAGGGTTCAATTGCAGAAAGGCCCGGGGAGACAATTTGAATGTCTTACCATTGATAGTTTCGGTAATGTATTCCTGACCCCATAGTAATTTAGTGTCTTCCCCCCAAATAAGGGATGTCTGGCCAGGATTAACGTTTTGCGAAATCGAAACAACTTCAGGCAACTCAGCATGAATACGTTGGATCAATTGGGTAGCGCCAGGTAATTTTTCAGTGTTGGTAACAATCGTTAACTGCACATCCCCAGTTGATTCACTGACACGTGCAATTAACGTTTTAACGATACCTGCATCGCGTTTTTCTTCATAAATTGGCATTTCCATATCGGCCAAAATATCACGGACAGTCCGCACAACCTTTAACGTTGCTGGATGTTGGGTTGAGATTTTAGGTAAGTCGACTAAAAAGTGTGAATTGCGTCGATACATGCCCACATTAATCGAGCCGTCCTTCATTTGGCGAACTGGGAATTGCGCCTTATTCCGGTAACCCGTGGGTTGATCCATGCCAATGGTTGGGCGTAAATCAATTTTTTCATACCCGCGGGGCTGATACTTTTCGAGTGCTTGGCGGATAATATCTTGTTTAAATGCTAATTGTGCAGGATAGGCTAGATGCGCTAATTCAACGCCACCGACAGATTGGTCATCAACGGGGACGACCCGATCAGGTGACTTCTTTTTGATTTTAATGATCTCGGCTTCGATAAATTTAGGTGTGAAATTAGTGACTTCAACTTCCACTACTTCATCAGGTAGGGCACCGGGAATAAAAGTGATTTTACGCTTATAATAACCAATACCTTCTCCGTTAATACCGAGCCGTTTTACAGTAATTAATAACTTGTCGCCGATCTTAACTTGCACACCATCAGTTTGTTTTGATTGGTGTTGATTAGGGCGTGTTCCACGTGAAACATTTGCATTGCGATTGGGACGTTTATTGCGTTCTTTGTAATCAGCCATTTCGTTCTACAATGACGTTGCCGTCGCTCCTTTATATTTAATATATTTATTGTAACATGCCACTGTAGTAGGCTTGTACAACATTTTAGTTTTTCTGATATGGTCGTGGTGCGATGATTTTACAGCCAGTCTGGCGGGTGCCTTTTGGTGATGGTGGGCTCATGTAACAGTGCTAGAAAATGTCTTGCTTGCACAAGCTAAGTAATATGCTAAACTTAATTTTATTAAACTAATGAAGTTGGGAGAACGGTTGTGCGTATTCAAGTAGCTTGTAAATGCTAATCATGTAAATACAGTTCAGTTTGGGCACTGGCGAATTATTGGGCGATGTTGTTTTTTGTGTAGTTATTTCACAGAAATCTAACATTGAATAATTGAGGTATATGAATATGAATATGAATAAGACACAAGTTTTGTTAGCATCAGTGGCTGTTTTGGCGACTTTTACTATTGCACAACCCAGCACCCATGCTGCCAAGTACGCATCGATTAATTGGATGGAAAATTCTGATTTAACGACGGTCGATCCATCCAAAGCAACGGATGCACCATCTTTTCACGAGTTGGACCTGACACAAGAAGCCTTGTACCGTGAAGGTAAAAAAGGTAATCCGGAACTGGCGGCTGCTAAGTCAGCTAAGGTCTCTAAGGATGGCCTGACGTGGACCTTTAAATTACGGCATAATTTAAAATGGGCTAACGGTGAAAAATTGACAGCCAAGGACTTTGTTTATGGTTGGCAACGGACGATTAATCCTAAGACAGCGGCTGAATATGCTTACTTGTATAGCGGTATTAAGAATGCAGATAGCATTCAAGCCGGTAAGGTTAAGGATGTCAGCAAGTTGGGTATTACAGCCGTTGGTGACTATGAACTTAAGGTAACCCTGGAAAATCCTATGCCCCAATTACCGATGATTCTGATGGCACCAGGATTTGCACCGCAGAACCAAGCTTTTGTTGAAAAGGCAGGCAGCCATTACGGTACCAATGCCAAGTACGCACTATCTTCTGGTCCATTTATTTTGAAGGGCTGGAATGGTTCAAATACGAAGTACACCTTGGTGAAGAATAAGAACTATTGGGATAAGCGACATGTCAAAACGCCAAAGTTTAATGTTCAAGTCATTAAAGACTACAACACGGGGTATAACCTCTTTAAGGCAGGTAAGCTGGACTATGCGCCATTATCACCGGCTCAAATTAACGCTACTAAGAATAACCCTAACCTGAAGAAGTTGGCTGGTGCGCGTGGGCAATGGCTTGAATTGAATCGCTCTAAGGTTAAAGCATTTAAGAATAAAAAGATTCGGTTAGCCATTACACATGCGATTAATCGAAAGAATTTGGTCAATAAGGTTTTGACGGGTTCTGCTGTGGCCGCGAAAACGTATACACCACTTGGCTTGTCGATCGATCCAAATACCGGTAAGGATTTCGCAAAGAGTAACGTTACTGGTAATATCAAGTATAATGCCAAGCTAGCAAAGACAGAATGGCAGCAAGGACTGAAAGAAGTTGGCATTAAGACATTGAAGTTAACTATTTTGGGGGATGATACGGATGACGCTAAAAACGTTGCCCAATTCATTCAAGCCCAGTTGCAAGACACTTTACCCGGCTTGACGATTGATGTGAAATCAGTGCCAAAACAAACGCGCAGTGATTTACAGACTAAGGGTGATTTCGATATTGCCTTGACCGGTTGGGGTGCGGACTTTAACGACCCAATTAATTTCTTGCAATTGAAGATTACGGGTAGTGACTTTAACACTGGTAAGTGGTCAAATAAGACATTTGATAAGTATATTAAGCTGTCTAATACGACTGATGTCACAAATCCAAAGCAACGCTTCAAGGATTTAGGCAAGGCTGAGCGGATCATCCAAGAAGATGTTGGTGTGGTTCCCCTGGATAACACAGCTGCCACGGTTTTGTGGCGTCAGAGTGTTAAGGGTGCCATTATTGCATCGAATGGTAATGAATTGAAGGAAGCCTATAAGCTGGCTAAATAAAATAAAAGAGCGCGTCATCCAGATCTGGGTGATGCGCTCTTTTTGGTTAGTAACTTACTTCAGCAGGCGCTTCAAGTAAGCTTTTATTAGGTGTTTCAGTGCAGTTCAAAATTGGGTCTTGTCGGCATCTGTATGTTGTTTAGCGGGATCAGATCCACTCAGTGCATCTAAGACAGCAACGTCTTCAGATGCAAGTTCGAAGTCAAATAGCTCAGTATTTGCAATGATACGTTCTTTGTGAGTTGACTTGGGTAGTGGCAAGAAACCGTGTTGTAATGACCAACGAAGCGTCACTTGAGCTGTAGATTTGTTGTACTTGGCAGCAATGGCTTCGATTTCAGGGACTGCCAATAAGCTACCAGTACCAAGGGGCGAATAAGCCTCAGTCAGTGTATTGTGGGCGTTGTTAAATGCCACGGCATCATCTTCTAGGTCGGCTGGGTTAACATATAGTTGATTAACCATAGGCACAACTTTAGCGGTCTTCAGTAATGCTTCGAAGTGATGTGGCTGGAAGTTTGAAATACCAATCGCCCGAATTTTGCCGGCTGCATAGGCTTCTTCCATAGCGCGCCATGTTTCCGCATTTGCTTTTTCCCAGTCATGGCGGAATTGTAAGGGATTTGGCCAGTGAATGAGGTACAAATCTAGGTAATCTAGTTGTAGACGTGCCAAACTATCTTCGAGGGCTTGCTTCGCTTTGTCGTAAGTGTGTTCAGTATTCCAAAGTTTTGAAGTGACAAACAAATCCTGACGAGCGATATTGGCGTCCTT
>CAACWZ010000050.1_pt1 | contig 15705 bp, 16 predicted proteins | sample 2275781 | NCBI WGS metagenome assembly CAACWZ01 (sample SAMEA5312474, study PRJEB27640) | indoor metagenome | biome: indoor environment; feature: uncontrolled; material: tiles wood | place: Germany | collected 2014-07-07
GGCCAACCACGATACGCTGATCAAAATGGCTAAAAACATCAATAAAATAATCGGTAAATAGCGGAGTTCTAAATTAGCAAAATACGGAATGTAAACCGCCATATTGTCCGCGCCACATGTCGAAAACGCCAACAGCGCCACAGTCGTGATTAACCCCTTGGCTGGTTCGTCCTCTAACTTCTCCGCAATTTCCGCATCGTCATCGTCGTCAATGACGAGCACGCGAATGCCCATAATGATTGGAATAATACCAAGTAATCCTAACACCCATTGTGCCGGAATTAATTTAAAGGTCATACCAATGATAATGCTAAAACCCACTAGTAGGCCATTACCAATGAGTGACCCCCACATAATTTGATTTTTTTGTTCTAACCGATGACAACCAAAGATAATCATCAGCACAATAAAGTAATCGGATATTGTCCCAACATAAGACATAAACCCCTGCACAACTGCATCTACCATATCAACACACACCTAACATATGAATTATTTTTCATATTTCATTTTACCATTATTCCACAGCGGTGCATATTGTGCAGATAATGAGAAATGGCGCTTTAGTCGCATTATTATCACTTACTGTGATGAATCTTCGCGAATTTTCGCCCACAAAGTTCGGATACCGCCGTCACCTGGCCACTTTTCATCTAAAAAGGCCATCACCAATGTACTCAGCATAATGACCGTTGCGATTAGATCGAGCCAAATCAATAAAATAATTACTGATCCCACCGCCTGATAAAAGCTGTATGTCCGACCGGCAATGGCAACATAGTACCCAAATAATTTTGATAAGAGTAGTAATGCCAAAACTTCCACTGCCGTACCAACCAAAGCCCAGATCAAACGGGGCTTCTTCCCTGGTAACACCCAGTTAAACAATCCCATTCCAAAAAATAGACCCACAAATACAATCAGCACTTTAGCAGATTCTAACCGTTGCACAAACATCTGGTCAATCGGCAAGGCTGTTAAAATCATCGAACCAATTGAAGCTAGTACAATTAAAGCACCCATTGCTCCTAAAACCACCACCATCCATAACAGCGAAATTAATCGTTCGACGATAGCGACATTCTTCGGTTCGTAATCAAAAATTTGGTTTTGCGCATTACGCACCGTCACAATCACCCGGGACAGCGACCAGAGTGTCACAATCAATGACAACGAAAGTGCACCAACCCCGCTTTGTGACAATATTGATTTAACAATTGGCACGACCATTCGATAGATCGTTCCTGGCAAAGCTGTTTGCAAATAATCTAATGCCACATCTGTCGTGACCCCAAATATCGGCAACAAAGCGGCGGCCACGATAATCATAGGGAAAATGGCTAACATCGCATAATAGGCAATAGCTGCACTGGCATTTGGAATGTCAACGCGCTTAAACAAAACCATGAATAGCTTAATATTTGGGTTTTGCATTACCCTTTTAATCTTTTCTATCATGCTACCCTCCTGACTCCTGTTATCAAGTATCTCTATCCTATCAAAGGAAGACGCCTTTGTCGCATAGAAATTGATAGAAAATACCAGATAAGTTTGGTGATGTTAATGTTATTTTATGGTACGCGCACTATTATTATGTGTGTTGAAAGGTATTAACCAATCAACTACTTATTCATAACAACATCAAGTTTTGCCCGAACTTGATGTGCGAAGCAATTCGCAACCTACTCCTTAAAACGAATTAGAGCGGACCTTTTACCCAAAAGGACTGCTCCGAAAAAGCACTCAATTGCCCGTTGAGTGCTTTTTTGTGTATATCGTATTATCGACGCCAATAAAAAAATTTTATACTGAACTGAACCAAAAAATTGGAGTGAAAGCTAAGTGGCTCACTGGTTGGGGAAATTTCGGTATTGATTCGGATTTTTGACGCCTTCTAACCCTAGAAACTTTATGGATTCGACCCAATTGTAGAGGGTTGCAGAACCTGTGATTTGATATTTGCGACGAGGCACACTTTGCGGAACTCCAAAAAGATATTCCGTCACCGCCACCATTTGAATTTCTTTTGAAAACATAACAAAACCCCCATGCGTTGGAGCAAATCCAACGCATGGAGGTTTATTCATAATCACCCGCCCGATTATGATTTTGTTGAGAATTAAATTACTTCTTCTTACCCATTGCAGCCTGCAAAACTTTAGCCACAAAGAATACTACAGCCACACCAACCAAAACTAACAGCAATGCCAACGGATTCGTTTGCGTAGAAATAATTGGATTACTTGGAATAGGAATGATCAATCCAATAATTGGTACTAACCCATAAATCAGTACATACAAGGCCATGAAAAGCAAAACCAATTTCCCAATGAAAGTGATTATAGGTGCGTTCACCTTTGTCTGAACCTTTGTATACAACTCTTCGTTGCGTCCTGGATTATTCATATTAGTGTACCCCCTTAATTTTCTGATAATTCGCGGTTCATTGCTGTCACATCATCATCATCAAGTGGATAAAGTACAATGAGCAACGCTGCAACGATGGCCAAAACGATTGGAATCCAGATGAATGATACTTCAATACCAGTCAATCCATTTGTCCCAACATGTTCTGAATCTTTGAAACCATATGCTGATAAGATCAATGCTGGAATGATTCCACCAAGTGCTAATCCAACCTTAAAACACAACCCCATGATAGCATTAATAATACCAGCCGCACGCTTACCAGAAACGTACTCCGAGTACGTCACAATTTCGGGAACCAGCGACCACATGAAGCCAGTCGCTGAGGTTAAGCCCCATTGTTGTAAGAAACGGCCAATATAACCATACATGATCTGATCCTGATGTCCATGCGACCAGAACCACAATACCAACTGACCTAGGATGAATATGCCTAAGAACGCTAGGAAGAAGTTTTTCTTACCTAACACTCCCCGTAATCTTGGCCACAATGCAACCAGGAAAATACCTGGAATTGAACCAATCAAACCAATTGAAGTCATCCACTCTTGATGCCCGATTGATGACTGCATGAAGTATGGCCAAACAGTATTACCAAAGAACATAAAGGTAAAGGCAACTAAGAAGAAGCCCCCTAACAATTGCAAAGCTTTGTTTGATTTCAGTTCAATGAACAAATCAGTGATCTTGGCTACTTTTTGATTTTCATCAGGCAAGACTCGTTCATGAGTTCCAAAGTAGGAAAGCATTAGGGCTGCAAATCCCAACACCATATAGATACCATAAACTAAGAACCAGTCACCTTGAGCAGATGGCTTACCATAGTCACCTAAAGGCATTTTCAAGCCAAAGAATCCAGTGTCAGTCATTGGTCCACCAACAGCTAATTGGACAAACATTGGGAAAAAGGTATACACCAACAAATTAGCCGTATTGGCCAAAATCATTCGCGTCGATGTCAACTCTGCAATCGATTCACCATCACGTGTCAATGAAGCATTAATTGAACCATAAGGTACATTCACGAAAGAGTAAATCAAAGCTGTTGCCAAGTACGAAATTAAAGCATAGATGAATTTTCCATTGGCTGTAAAATTTGCAGTTGGGAAAAATAACATCGCTGACAAAATTGTCAGGGGAATGCCAAAGTATACCAGGTAAGGTCGATACTTACCTGCACGTGGATTATTCTTATCAACAGCGGCACCAACATATGGATCCCAAACAACATTGATAGAACGCACAATCATGAAAATTAGGGCCCCTGAAGCAGCTGAGATACCATCGATGTTAGTCATATAAAACAGCAAGTATCCGCCAACCGTACCGAAAACCAGGTTTTGGGCAAAGTCACCGAATCCGTATGAGATGCGTTCGCGAAGTGATAACTTCACAAACTCATCCTTTCGAACATTTGCGTCCATAACAAAACTCCTTAAAATTTATAACATAGTGAAAATACGATTATTTGCATAAGATAACCCTCATTGCTATGAAAGCGCTATCTTCCATCAACAAGACAAAGTATATCACGGTTGGTTTTTTAACACAACCAACCGTTTGTTAAAAAAAGGAATAACTGATCAGCCTACAACGAAAACCCCTAAAATAACTTAAATTATTGATATATCAACAATGAAAACGCTATCGTTTTCAAGATAAAACACATCCCACATTAAACATTGTGAAATAAAATTTAATAATTGGTCTATCTAATCAATCAACGGTTTGTAATCTATCAACAAAAAAATTGAAAACATGCTCATAAGTCCCGTGTTACAATGGTTTACATACATATTATGAAAACGAGGTATGTGCATGGCTAACAAAGTCGATCAAGATATTATGCGCGAGGCCAATCGCAAATTAATTATCCAAGCACTATTTAACGCTGAGCAGACATCCCGTAGTGAAATTGCGGATCAAATCGAATTACATAAATCAACTGTGACCACTATCTATCGTGAGATTGAGGAAAGCGGCTTTATTGAAGAACTTGGTGAAGGAACTGTTTCAAAAGCCGGGGGTCGCAAACCAAAACTCATTCGGTTTAATCATAATTTAGGCTACATCGTTTCATTTGATCTTGGTCACTACCATTTACGCTATATGGCCGCTCGGATAACTGGTGAAATTATCACGCAAGGTGAATTGACCATTACCGGCATGGACATTGCAGCTATTCAGCGGGCCATGCTCGCTTATATTACCCAACTTGGTACCTTAAAAACCGATCGTGGTTTAATGGGCGTTAGCGTCGCCATCCATGGGGTGGTGGAAAACAATCGCGTGCATTACGCGCCATACCATCTTGATTTGCTGAGTATTGACTTGGCCAAACAACTCGAAAGTCAATTGAACGTGCCCGTATATCTAGAAAACGAAGCCAATTTAGCAGCCGTGTACCTACGTGATTACCGGGACTATGATGGTGGCGCATTGCTCCACAACTTTATCACTGTCAATATCCATGATGGTATCGGTGCCGGTGTCATCTTGAACGACCGTCTCTTCCCTGGCGTTCATGGTGAAGCTGGTGAAATTGGTCGTATGGTTATGTCAAACAACCATTGGCAAGATGAAGGATTTACTGGCGATGTTCATTTAGAAGATTTATTCTCTGAAGACGCTCTCATCGCCCGTTTGGCTCGCATCAAAAAAATTGATTATCTCACGATGGATGAATTCCTTTCCTTGTGGGATAACAACGATGCGGATGCTTTACATTTAGTTGATGAGTGGATTGAGACATTGGCCAAAGCCATTTTCAACCTAGTGCAATATATGGCACCTGAAGCCGTCTTTGTCCACTCGCGCATTCTTGCGCGGCATCCTGAATTTTATACAAGGATGGAAGCGCGTTATCAGACCATCGCACCCCATACTATTATTCCACTGAAATTCGCGCGTCGCTCGGTTGATCGTGCGACCTTAGCCGGTGGCATTTCATACACGACTCGTAAATTACTCGATATGATCGATTTCACTTTAATTTTCACAGATAACAAAAGTAAATAAACCACATAACAAAAGAAGCAACCGTTCTTTGATGAACGGTTGCTTCTTTTTTGTCTTAATCTGCGTCTGGATGAGTTGCCTTATAAGCCTCTTTAACTGACCAATAAATCACATCATCCCCTTGGAAGTCGCGATAAGTGACTTCCACGCCCAAGTCAGCTAATTTCTTAGCAAACTTACGCTTAGCTGGCAATGCCAGCACCACACGATACTCTTCACCCTTTGGTTTAACCCGATCAGGCAGGACCTTAGCAGAAATAAATAAGTCACCCGCATCAAAAAAACGCATGGCACGAATCTCAGCCATTTTTTCGCTGACCTTGGTTTCCTGATACCTGATTAGTTGTTGCTTTTTAATGGGATCATTACGCTCATAAATTGGATTTTGCTTTTCAATCAAGCGAATAATATATCGCATCACATCAAAATCACGATCAAAGCGATAGAACCGTTCGTCTACAGCCATAATTTCCTCTATTTCGTTTTCTCAATCAATTATTTAGTCTGTTCGTTACCACAAAATTAAAAATGCAGAAGAACGCTCTTCTGCATTTTACCATGTTTCACTAATCACTGGGCAAAACGAATCGATTAACCCATGTTTAATAGGCCAAATGCCCCTAATATGAATACCACGATTCCGGCGGCGATCCGGTACCAACCGAATGCTTGGAAATCATTTTGCTTGATGTAATTCATCATGAACTTAATTGCTAAGTAAGCCACAAACCACGCGACCAAGAAACCAACCATTAAAGTCGCAGACTGCATCACAGTGAAACCACCACCGTTAAGCAGATACTTACCGACCTTCAAGATGGTCACCCCAATCATGACTGGAATACTCAAGAAAAATGAAAATTCAGCTGCTACAACCCGTGAGGCCCCTAAGAAAATCGCACCCAAAATAGTTGAACCTGAACGAGACGTGCCAGGAATAATTGACAATACTTGTACCAACCCGATAGCAAACGCCATCTTGTAAGTCATGGCGTTGACATCAGTCAAGGATGGCGTTTTCGTCGCATTGCGTCGTTCCAAAATGATGAATAGAATACCATAAATGATCAATGTCGCAGCCACCACACTCGCCTTCATCCAGTGAGCATCCATATAATCATTTAATAATAATCCCGCGATCATTGCTGGCAACACACCAACGATTACCTTGAACCAAAGTCGCCAAGTTTGATTACGCTCACGAGGCGTCTTTGCTGGGGATAAGGGATTTAACTTATGGAAATACAATTGAATCACCGCAAAAATGGCGCCCAGCTGAATCACATAATCAAACATATTAGTAAATGCCTTGGTCCATACGGTACCGCCCGGAATACGCATCAACGATTCTGCGATAATAATATGCCCGGTTGATGAAACTGGTAAGAATTCCGTAATACCCTCAACAATTCCAATAATGAGCGATTTGATTAAATCAAACATATCTATCTCTTTTCTTATAATTAATATGCAAAGTTTTGCAGAGTGACCAGTACTTCACTAATTTTAATTCAATGCGATATCGCCATCAACAACGGTCAAGACCAAATTGTCCTTGGCATTTTCATTTTTCTGATAATGACCGACATACTTTTTACCAAGCACCGTCAAGTCACCATCACTAATCCGTGCTTCGATACCTGTCACATGAACTGATCCACCAGAGACGTCACCGTCTTGAATACTGATTGTATTCTTACCCGTAAATGTTGTCCGATTCATTGCAACATCACTTTCTTGCAAATTAGCCGCAAATGTACTGATTGTGGCATCAGTAAACTTGATATTACCATCAGCAATCATAACTTTGTTATCACCTGAGACAGTCGTGCGATCAATGTCGACATCCCCATCTTCCAAATCGCCATCAAAATTTGCAATCTGGCTCCGTTCTAGTTTGACATCACCACCATGTGACGTTGTTTGCAGATTTTTGATGTTTGCCTTGATCGTCCGTAAATCACTATCTTTATTTGACGTGATCACCTTATCTGCGTTGACTTGTTGTAACCGTAGCCCACTGTAGGCCAAATTAGCTGTCAATTTTGCAACAGTAACTTGTTTCAGGATTACGCCACTGTCATTACCGGTTAACTGAATATCTTTCAAAGACATCTGACGAGGTAGCAATACTGTGATATACGTTGATCCCGAACTACCAAACCCAACACCTGTGTAATCACCGTTTTGGGCATACTTTACAACTAGGGTGCCATTGTTTACTTCATACGTGAAGTCATCAGAATCATCGACGCGTGCGATAATTTTTGGTTTTGAAATTGAATTATCTCGCTTAATATTGACATTAATCGCATTCGCCGCAATATTAATTTTAGAAAATGACGTTAACTTTTCATGCACCTTGGCCTCTTGTGGTACAAAAAAACGACCATGGCGTAGTTGAATTGAGTTCACTCCATGATTGAGATAGCCCACCGTTGCTAATGAGAGTCCCACAGCAATGGTGACAAATCCTATCAAAATCAATTTAAATAGTTTCGCCATTTTGTGTACCTCCACTGTGTGAGAAACGACGACCCAAGAATTTGACAAATTTCATCAAGCTTGCAAAAATCGTCCGCACAATTAACCAGCCCACTGGCCAGGCTACAATTTGAATGCCAACAAAGGTGATCCCTAATCCAATTTGCAAGACAGAGGTTTGCCAACTTTGTCCAATCACCGCGAACCCACCAACAATTTGGAAGAGACCCATTGCTAGCAAAGAAAGTAAGATAATGGCGACCGCCACACCGGCGACAATCACCAGGAATAAGCCTAGCATCACCGCTAAGGCAGCTGGCACCCAAATAATACTGGTTAACAAACCGATGACGACAACCCATAACAAGTTTAATTGCCGTTTGACGCGACTTGATTCACGCTGTCGCAAACCAGTTGCGCAATCGACCGCCTCTTCTTCAGCAGCATCATCATACTTGATTGAATAATCTACTAATACCCGGCGAGCCAATTGCTTGGGTGTCCCGAATTCATTGATTAACGTTTCACCAGATAATTTCGCGTCAACAGCATATTCCTGATAGAAGGACACCACATCATCGCGCTCTTCTTCGCTCAAGCCATATAAGTGTTTACGCAAAGTTGAGAAATAAACATTATTTTCCATCTTCATCCCCTAATATATGTTCGACGCGGGCACTGAAATCATGCCAGTCCATTTGTAAATCTTGCAGTGCCGCCCGTCCTTCCTTGGTAATGGAATAATAACGACGGTTCCGGCCTTCAAATGGCTCATCATATGTGGTGACCCACCCCTTGGCTTTAATCCGCCGGAGAACTGGATACATGGTGGATTCTGAAACTGCGAACACTTCTTGGACTGATTTAGTTAAGACATATCCATAGAGATCTTGCTCAGCTAGGAAAGCTAACACAATCCCATCCGTCAACTCTTTTGAAAGTTGCATCGACATGAAGTGTTCCCCCTTTTTATATTATACATTGTATACTATAATAAATTTGTATAGCAAGCAAGTTACAAGCATATTTTACCGAGAGGAGGACTGTCACATGACACCAAAGAAATGGTATAAAAACCCAAACGATAAAGTAATCGCCGGTGTTCTTTCGGGACTAGTCGATTACCTCGGCTGGCATATCGATCTCTCATTAGTCCGCATTATCTACACTTTGCTCGCCTTGATGAGTAGTGGTTTATTTGTCGTGCTGTACATTGTTGCAGCGATCATCCTACCTACTAAGCCGACGCACTATAGTTCAGCTGTGATTGACGATGAGGATATTTACACACATCCTGAAGACGAAGAAATCTAGTATCTCACGCTTAACACCACCTTCTGACCAACCCTCATCGTTTGGAAAACAGTCATAAACCGATGATCTCACTGATTCATCGGTTTTTTTGTGTACTGGGTGGTGACCATGCCTGCCCATAAAAAAGATGAGCCAGGCTAACCCGACTCATCTTTTACACACCCTTATTTATTAACCCTTCATCCCACCAATACGCATGCCATGGACCACATATTTGTGCAAAGCAAGGTACAAGATAACCATGGGCAAGATGACAAATGTTGCAGCTGCCATTAATTCAGGATAGCTCATCCCCGCATCAGTTGAGAAAGCTTGCAAGCCAACTGGCAAGGTACGCATCGTATCACTATTTGTCACAATTAATGGCCACATAAATGAATTCCACGAACCAATCACTTGTAGTAAAGCAACTGCCATAATTGAAGATTTAGCATTTGGCACCAAAATCTGCCATAAGAAACGCCAATCTGAAGCGCCATCTAACTTGGCCGCAGCATATAATTGGTCAGGGACTTGCGCAAAACTTTGTCGCAAGGCGAATACTGCAAAGAAACTAGCTAACCAAGGGATGATCAATGCGCCATAAGTGTTAACCAGGTGCCATTGAGACAAAGTCACAAAATTTGGGATAATCAACATTTCACCTGGCACCATCATCGTGGCTAACAACAACCAGAACAAGAGACGCTTACCAAAAAACTTCAGCTTGGCAAAGGCAAATGCTGCCATAATCGACGTGATGACTTGGCCAAAAGTTGTGACGACAGAGATAATCACTGAGTTCAAGAGGTACTGGGCGAAGGGGGCCGCGTGCCATGTTTGCACCCAATTACGCCACAATAGATGTTTAGGAAACCAAGTTGGGGGCGTTTGCATAGCTTCAAAACCAGTTTTGAAGGCCGTTGACACCATCCAAAAGAACGGTAACAACATCATCAACCCACCTAGCACTAAGAGAACATAAATGAAGACATGACTGGTGATTTTGCTTACTTTCATCAGATAGTCTCCTTTCCATAGTGTAGGTGCTTCTTAGACCACCAGATCTGAACCAAAGTAACCACTAGAATCATCAAAAATAACACAACCCCCGCAGCTGCGGCACGGCCATATTGATTTAATTCATAGAATTGTCGGTACAAATAGTAAACCATGGTTAGAGCTGAATTTTCTGGTCCCGGCTGGCCACCAAAGAGCGCAAAGACTTCATCAAAAACCTTGAAACTACTGATGATACCACTGACTGATACCAAGAATGTCATCGGCGAGATCATGGGTAACGTCACATGCCAAAAACGCGACCACGGACCAGCACCATCCAAACGAGCCGCATCGTACAATCCCTGATCAACAGTGCGCAAGGCAACCAAGAAGAGGAGGATGTTCAGTCCCAGTCCCTTCCAAATAGCTAAAATAATTAACGCCAACATGCCATAATGCGGATCATTCAACCAATCAATTGGTTGCACTCCAATGAATCCCAGCAAGTAATTCATCAGTCCTGCATCTTTGTTGTAAATCCAACGCCAAACCAATGCCATGGCGACCGTCGAAGTTACAAATGGCAAAAAATAAATTGAACGAAAGAAGCCTGTTAATACTTTGATGTGGTTTAGTAACACTGCAAATATCAAGCCGATGATTACCTGTAAAGGCACCACCCCCACAACGAAGATTAATGTATTTTTCAACGCCAAGATGAAATTTGGATCAGAAAAAATGTACTTAAAATTGTCAAACCCAGTCGCTAAAACTTTATTTTGAACGCTATTATACTGCGTGTAAAAGCTCATGGCTAAACTTGAAATGAGGGGATAAATACTGAACGTGCCCACAATGATCAGCATAGGTAACACATAGAGCCATCCCTTTAAGGTTTGACGCCAAGTTGGTTTGCCACCGATCATGCTTCACCACCTTCTGGGTAAACGCGGTTACCCACCGGATCAAAGGCGTACAGCCCCGACAAACGTACATTCGCTAAGACTTCAGTCGCAATGGGCGCGGATGGTGCGATTTCAGTCGAAACGACTTCATGTCCGCCCATAGTCAACTGTGCATGATAGTCGCGACCATACGCGGTCACACGTGAAATCGTCACTGGCACCTTAATAGTTTGCTCAGCCAACTCAGCCAATGTAATAGCCTCAGCACGAATACCAACTTGATCAATGAGTTGCGTGCGTGTGCCAAAAATCTGATAAAGCGACTCACGAATCGCATCCCCAGACACGATATTTAAGGCCGGCTCGCCAATGAAACCAGCCACAAATTGATTGACTGGCGCATGATAGAGTTTTTGTGGTTCAGCATATTGTTGAATCATGCCATCATGCAAAATCATAATCTTATCAGCAATATGCATGGCTTCACTTTGATCATGGGTCACGAAAATCGTCGTCACCTTCGTCGCTTGTTGAATGCGCCGAATTTCTTCACGCATCTCGACCCGTAAACGCGCATCGAGATTTGACAAGGGCTCATCCAATAACAAAATACTTGGTCGCTTGGCCAATGCACGGGCAATGGCAACCCGTTGTTGTTGCCCACCTGATAAGGCACCCGGTTTCTTGTCAATTTGATCATCCACTCGAACTAGTTTCGCTAATTCTAACGCGCGTTCACGTCGTTCAGTTTTTGGCACCTTGGCCATTTTCATTGGAAATTCAATGTTATCCAACACGGACATGTGTGGATACAAAGCATAGTTTTGAAAAACCATGCCGACCCCGCGCTGCAGGGCATCTAATTTGGTAACGTCTTTGTCACCAAAATTAATCGTGCCAGAAGTGGCCTGTAACAACCCTGAAATTAGATTCAACGTCGTTGACTTACCACTACCAGAAGGACCCAACAAGGCAATGAGTTGGCCAGCCGGAATTTGAAAATCCAGATCATGCAAAACTTCAACGCCATTGGGATAAGTTAAGGTCACATGTTTAAAGGTCACATCCATTTTTCAAATCTCACTTATTTCTTTAATTCGTCTGCAATACCGTCAAATCCAATAATAGTTAAATTCGTTGGTTGTGGAATCATGATGGCTGGGTGTGCCATAATGTAATCACCAATCAGTTCCGCCGTTTCAATTTGCACTTCACGTACAATCTTGTCCCCCGCAAACATTGTAAAATTACCCGCCCCACCAGCACGATAATTATTCATGGTTACTTCGTATTCAGCCATTAAATTCAGCGGTTCACCATCCTTTGTCAACCGAACGACCCGATCATTCATCGGGCGACTGATATCAAAAGTATAGTCGATACCACTCCAAATATCATAATTATAATGTTGCACCTTGGGCATGATAAATTTTGGATTGATGGTTAACTTGCCGTCTGGCGTCAATGCAAAGTAACGCGCATTAACTTCGAAGGCATCCTTGATAGCCTGTCCAGTCAATTTTTCAACAACCAATGTATTGGGATAAATGTAATTTGTCATGATGTCCCGCAAAGTCACCGCATTTGATAACCCCCGAACCTCATCATTAAAAATAGCCGTATTGGCAATAGTGGTGCCAGTTGCTACCATTTGCACACGGTTCACCAATTCAACGAATGGATGGCTATGTACACGTGCCGCAAAATGGTCCGTGATTTGCATATTTTCGCCAACATGACCAACCGCCTGGTCTAACCATGTATCAACCTGCGTTTGGATGGGATCAATCAACGTTTCAATCTTATCATCAGGGGCATAATCAGCCGTTGGGATCAAATTGGCGGTATGCGCCACAATCTCATGGGCATCGTTTAATTCTAGCGTGATCGCCCCGATGTGATCACCCCGGTAACCTGGTTGGGTTGTCGGTACATCTTGGCTCACGGTGGCAATCTCGCGGTGCTGATGCCCAGTCACCAACGCATCCACCCCTGGTAATTGTAAGAGTTGATAGCCCTGATTTTCTGAAGTCAGACGTTCAAGGGGTGCACCTGTGGCCAAATCTTGTGCAAACCCACCATGATAAGCCAGAATTAACACATCTACGTCGGCACGAATCTGATCAATATAGTGTTGTGCTGTCTCAACTGGGTCCAAAAAAGTCAAATTTTTAATGTGATCTGGTTGCTCCCAGTGTGAAATAAATTTGGTCGTTAAGCCAATGATACCAAGCTTAAGACCTTGTTTTTCCAAGATCGCGTATGGTTTACCAATGAAAGGCTTTTGGGTGATCGTGTCCACGATATTAGCATTTAACAACTTGGGGTCATCCCCGATGACGCGTTCCAAATAATCGCGCCCGTAATTAAATTCATGATTGCCCAAAATGCGGACATCATAACCAATCACATCCGCTAATTGCCGGTAAACAGCCACCGCTGCTGGGGCCTCTTTTTCTATGTAGTTGGTCAATGGTGAGCCTTGGATAAAATCACCATTTTCAATTTTGACTAGCACATCTGTAGGTGCTAGCGCGTCCGCCACTGCATTGATCGCCGTTGCAGCACGCGTCAATCCCAAGCCATCATTCAACAATGGGCGCCGAAAGTCATCTGCCCGTACATAACCGTGAACATCTGACGTCGAAAGAATTTTGACTTGCATGATGAACTCCTCTTATTTTTCGCCGTAAAACTGCCTTAATGTAACCTAATTTTATCCTTATATGTTAATCAATTCAAGCACTCCACTGAGTTAACGTTCACCTTTAACATAGAAATAGTATTTTATTTCCATTAAAAAAATAAATATCCGTTCAATAATCCGAACATTTGCATCGCTAACGCTTTAATACTTAAACAACATTTTATCGGGATGCCTTTCAATGAATTTCCCACTAAAGTTGATTCCGCCAAACCATTCCACATCGATGTTTAAAAACAAAAAGCAACTTCTCTTTTATGAAAAGTTGCTACTTAATTTTTGAACTTATTGACCCGTTGAGGTCGTGCTAGTGGCTGTACCAGTTACGGTGCCAGTAGTAGTTGTCGTACTGCTACTTGTGGTCGACTCCGCCGTTGCATTAGCCTTAGCCTGAGCATCTGAAACCAAACCATATAGCGACAAAGTAGTATCTGAAACCTCACCTGCATATAGTGACCCAGTTTCCGCCTTAGTCAGCCCCAGTTGCTTACGAAGCTTGTTCGTAATACGTTGCTTTTCAGTATACGATGCAATTTGGAAAGATTGACCAGCTAATGAAACTTCCGTACCTTGCAAATGATCTTGCGTGATGTTTCCAGCGGCCCCAATGTATTTTTCAACAATGGTCATCAAATCATTGAAGGTTAAGTCAGTTTGCGCGCTATCTGACATAGCTGACAAGAACTTAGCATTAACTAACTTAGTTGGGTTACTCTTTGCCTTATCCACAATCGCTTGTACCACTAAACGTTGCCGCTTTTGCCGACCGTAATCCCCTTCAGGATCATCGTATCGCATCCGTGAAAAGGCTAACGCAGCTTCACCATCGAGCTTTTGGTAAGTCTTCCAAGTCACCCCATTATCCGTTGACTTCTTATATGCAGACTTGCCCTTAGTAAAACTATAAACCGTTTGGGCTGATGTATTCTCTTCATCAGGATTGTATGTAAATGTTAGTGGTGAAACAACTTTCAAGCCATCTAGCTTGTTAACAATTTCTTGAATACCATTCATGTTGACCAAAGCGTAGTAGTCAATTGGTACATTTAAGTATTTTTGAATTGTCTTAATGGTCGCCTTCACGCCACCATCGGTATAGGCAGCATTCATCTTTTGTGGGAACAAGTTCTCATATCCGGGCACTGCGGTGACAATATCACGTTCGATGGAGGTCACCGTTGTTTTATTCGTCTTTGGGTTAATCGTGACAACCATCATACTGTCGGTACGAGCATCATCGGCCGGCCGGTTTAAGGCGCCTGTATCAGTTCCCATTAACAAAATTGAAATGGGTTTACCCTGTTTTAACGCTTTAGATACATCACGTGATTTCTTCACCCCAGATGCCTTATATGAATCATCGGCAGCTGTTTTCAAATTATGATAAACACGCGCGCCAACCACCCCAGTCGCAACTGCTAGCAGTGCAATCACAGCAAAGACAACACGACGCCACTTGATTCTGCCAAAGACTCCAGACGTTTGACTTGCTTTACGAGCTTTACGAGCGTTCCGTGATTCAAGTTTACCCTGATGACGAGTAGAACGGGTAGGCTTTGAATTTTTTGGCTCATTATCCATTCGCGGTATCCTCTTTCCGGTCGGAAATATCCGATTGATTTTAATTTTCTATTCTTAAAAAAGAGATTTCATTAAGTAAACTTATCAAAAATGATTGATAAATACACCTTAAACATAAGCGTCTTAAAGTGTACGTATCCCAACTTAAATAAATCTTTAGTAGTTCAACCATATTCAAAAAATTATAGCATAATTTCAGCCTAGATTCGAAAAAAAACGAGCACCACATCTGGTGCTCGTCGTAACGTGCTGCATTTAAACTGCAACTGGGGCCTTGATTGCGCCCGCTGA
>CAACWZ010000110.1_pt1 | contig 15294 bp, 13 predicted proteins | sample 2275781 | NCBI WGS metagenome assembly CAACWZ01 (sample SAMEA5312474, study PRJEB27640) | indoor metagenome | biome: indoor environment; feature: uncontrolled; material: tiles wood | place: Germany | collected 2014-07-07
AGACTCAATTAAGGTCATTGACTCACTGAAACCTGGCGATGCAACAATCGTGGCACCGAGTTTCTTAGCAGCTTGGCCGAAGTTGGATTCAGCTGTCTGAGCGGCCGTGTGGTTCTTGAGTTGTGCGGCCGTTTTAATTGATGACGACTTCTTAACAACCAAAACAGCACCCGTGTTGAGGTAGGCAGTGCCGAAACCATATTTTTTGAGACGTTCGGCATTCTTGGACATATTATTTAGGACAAGGTCGTATTTGTTAGTATCCAAACCGGCGACCAGAGAATCAAACTTAGTCGTCACGAATACAGGTTTCAGCTTTAATTGCTTGGCGATGGCCTTACCCACAGCGACATCGTAACCAACTAGGTTACCCTGCTTATTACGGTATGAGAATGGGGCGTAGGTACCCTCTAACCCAATGGTTAAAGTACCCTTGGTCTTCACCTCTGATTTATAGCTGGCAGCCGCAACGGTCGTTGTTGCAGGCACAAACGCACTGGTAACCAAACCAGCAGTCAAAGTAACAGCAGTTATTTTAAGCATCTTGTTCATTATTTTTCTCCTAATGTGGGTCAAGCTAGATTATAAAAATAAAATGAGCATCAACAGACATTAGTTGAGGCATTCATGATAAATGCCAAATGTGATTGGGTATGCATGGACAATGCCTCCTTGAGAGAATTTAAGTCAAAATGACACCTGCATTGCGTTACTTTGACTTCTGAATACGGCTTTAACCATAGCGGAAAAGTTTTTGATCGTCAACCCTTGCAATTCGTAAGTATAAACCCTATCATTGGAAATGACTAAAATAAGAGTTTCTCAGAGGAGTTACCACATGATGTATCTGGTAAAGAATCAAATTACTTGCATCAACCTAGCGCGTTCACTGCGTTAGGTCGTTTTGGTCAACCATTAAAACGAACTTTCGGAGCGTGCTAGATCCATGAAAATGGAGCCTAGGACGCTCTTTTATTTTACTGAAAAAGAATACGGAGTTGTTATTATGTTTGAATTCATTGGGACATATGGTCCAAAGCTATTATGGGCTGGGCTGCAATATACCATCCCCTTAGCACTTATTTCTTTCGTGATTGCCATCATAGTCGCGGGCGTCGTCGCGGTGGTGCGGTCATACCAAGTACGGGCGACTGGGCTTGGGTTAATTTTTTGGCGTATTATCCGATTTGTGGCTTGGTTCTATGTGTGGTTATTCCGCTCAACACCAATGTTAGTCCAGTTATTCGTGGTATTTTATGGCTTGCCAAAATTAGGAATCAGTTGGTTAGCGCCATCGGGTTGGGCAGCCGCCATTTGGGTGTTGTCTCTTAACACTGGGGCGTATGCTTCAGAAGCGACTCGCGCGGCCATTACGTCAATTCCGGATACGCAAAAAGAAGCCGCGGCCGCTTTGGGGATGACCGACGGGCAAGCTTATGTGCGGATTATTTTGCCACAAGCGTTACGGATTTCAATTCCCACACTTGCCAATTCATTTATTTCTTTGGTAAAAGACACATCGTTGGCGTCAGTAGTGACGATTGTTGAAATGTTTTACATGGGGCAGCAATTTGCCGCCGCTAACTTTGAACCCTTGCAAATGTATTTGTTAGTCGCCGCAATATACGCTTTGTTTGTATCAGTGCTGTCAATTCCGCAACACTTCTTACAACGCTGGGCAGATCGTTTTGTGAAAGGATAAGGATAACCATATGTTGCAATTAACCCATATTGATAAGCGATATGCAGAACACCATGCATTGATCGATATTAATCTGACCTTCAATGAACATGAAACAACCGTGATTGTTGGGCCATCAGGGTCGGGTAAATCAACGCTCTTGCGTTCTTTGAATCTATTAGAGATGCCAGATTTAGGGCAGTACACGATTGATGATCAGGTGATTGATTTTAGTCGGCCAGTGTCAACCGATGTGTTGTTAAAGGTACGCCGGTTGACAGGGATGGTTTTTCAGACACCACGGATGTTTGATCATTTGACGGTCCTGGGTAACTTGATTGAAGCACCCGTGCACGTTGCCAAAGTATCCAAGCCAGTCGCTACTAAGGAGGCCCAGGCCTTGTTAACCGCTGTTGGATTAGATAATACTGCAGATCGATACCCATACCAGCTCTCAGGTGGGCAAACGCAACGGATTGCGATCGCACGGGCCTTGGCAATGCATCCTAAGTATTTATTGTTAGATGAACCCACGTCAGCATTGGATCCAGAGATGGAAATGAAAGTGCTGCGCATTTTGAATGGGCTGTCACAGGAGCGGCAATCCATGATTATCGTGACCCATAATATGGAATTTGCACGGGCCGCTGCTGACCGTATTTTATTTATCGAAGATGGCGCGGTGCAATTTGACGGTAAACCGGCGACCTTTTTTGCATCGCCAACCGAGCGTATTCAGAATTTCTTACACGCCTTCACTCTTTAAAATAACCATCAATCAACACTAGTCCTCTTATAATTGAGAACTAGTGTTTTTATCAATACTGGTGGATGAACCACTTAGATAGGAAAATCTAGTGTATCGGATGGGTTTCTTTTTGCTATAATTGAGAAATAATGACGGCTTGCTCATCTGTAAGTCGCGAAAGGAAAAGATATCATGGCAGAAAAGAACACATTTTATATCACAACCCCAATTTACTATCCATCTGGTAAGCTCCACATTGGAAATACGTATACGACGGTGTTGGCAGATGCGGCGGCTCGTTACCACCGTTTGTTGAACGAAGACGTTTACTATTTAACAGGAACTGACGAGCACGGGTTGAAGATTGAGCAAAAAGCTGAAAAGCTGAACATGACACCCAAGGAATACGTGGATGGCATGGCCGCCGATATTCAAAAGCTTTGGGCAGCATTGGATATTACCAATGATGGGTTTATCCGGACTACTGATGAGCAACACGAAAAGGCTGTTCAGAAGATTTTCCAACAGTTGCTTGATCAAGGTGATATTTACAAGGGTGAATATGAAGGTTGGTATTCAGTTGACGATGAAGAGTACTTTACTGAATCTCAATTAGCTGAGGTTTATCGCGATGAAAACGGTAAAGTGATCGGTGGTAAGGCGCCCTCAGGACATGAAGTTGAGCTAGTTAAGGAAGAATCATACTTCTTTGCCATGTCAAAATACGCTGATTGGTTGTTGGAGTATTACCACACGCACCCAGAGTTTATTCAACCTGAGACGCGTATGAATGAGATGATTAATAACTTCATCAAGCCAGGCTTGGAAGACCTAGCAGTTACACGTACGGCCTTCTCATGGGGCGTACCTGTACCATCAGATCCAAAACACGTGATCTATGTCTGGATTGATGCTTTGTCAAACTACATTACGGCACTTGGTTGGTCGTCAGAGGAGGATGCCTTATATCAGAAATTCTGGCCAGCTAATGTACACTTGGTTGGTAAGGAAATCGTCCGTTTCCACACGATTTATTGGCCAATTATGTTACATGCATTGGGCTTGCCATTGCCAAAGACAGTGATTGGGCATGGTTGGTTGACGATGCGTGATGGTAAGATGTCAAAGTCAAAGGGTAACGTGGTTTATCCAGATGTTTTGGCTGATCGTTATGGTATCGACTCAGTGCGTTATTACCTGTTACGTGCCATGCCATTCGGTAACGATGGGGTCTTCACACCAGAAGATTTCGTATCAAAGCTGAATTATGACTTGGCCAATGACTTGGGTAACTTATTGAACCGTACCGTAGCCATGATTAACAAGTACGAAGGTGGGGTTATCCCTGAGTTGCAGACGGGTGCCACTGAATTTGATGCTGATTTGATTAAAACAGCTGAAGATGTCATCGAAGCATACAATGGCTATATGGAGACATTGCACGTATCAGATGCATTGGCTGAGGTTTGGAAGTTAATCGCGCGGGCCAATAAGTATATCGATGAAACAACACCATGGGTATTGGCTAAGGATGAAGCACAGGCTGCTACCTTATCATCTGTTATGGCTCACTTAGCTGCTGCTTTGCGCGTAGCTGCAATCCTATTGCAACCAGCTTTGTCACAGGCACCAAAGCAAATCTTCGAACAACTCGGCTTGGCGGAAACAAACTTGTTGATCGCTGATCTGAAGTTTACTGATTTGCCAACTGGTGGCAAGGTCGTTGCCAAGGGTGAACCAATTTTCCCACGTGTTGACGTAGAGGCAGAAGTTGAATACATTCGCGATTCAATGATTGGTGGCGGTAAGGAAACGGCAGCAGTCAAGAAGGCCAAGGAAGCTGAAGCCAAGGTTGACGAGGCACAATCGGTTGCAGAGTACATTGAATTTGATGAATTTGAAAAAGTTTCAATGAAGGTTGCTGAGATTCTGGAAGTATCTGAGATTGAGGGTTCAAAAAAGCTTTTGATGTTCAAGTTAAACGACGGTACGCCAAACGGTCGGACAATCTTGTCAGGTATCAAGGCATTCTATCCAGAATATCAAACCTTAGTTGGTAAGAAGGTTATCTTTGTGGCTAACCTGAAGCCTCGTACGATGATGAAGAAGTACGTCTCTGAAGGTATGATCCTATCAGCTGAAAAAGATGACAAACTTGTTCTGACAATTTTGCCAGATGAAGCTGTTCCTGGTGCAGAAATCGTTTAAAATGATGACTAAAATCTCGGTGAAGCAATCCACTGAGATTTTTTATTTATTGGCGGCCTGTTTGTAAAAATTAATAAAGACCAACTTACTCAATTAGGGTCTGAGAAATTTTCATGCTAGAATAAATCATAGTTAATTCCGAGTATAGAGAATAGGATAATGTAATGAAAACCTTTAAAAACATTATGGGATATGTTGTTCCCATCGTTGTTGGTCTATTGATTGCTTTGTTGATTAAGCAATACTGGTTTACCTTGGTTAGGGTTGACGGTACGTCAATGGATCCAAATCTGTATGATACTGAACAAGTTTTCGTCATGCGCTCAGAATCGATCCATCGTGGCAGTGTGATTGTGTTTGATGCTTTTGGTGAGAATCCAGAAGAAACGAGTACAAAGAACTACGTGAAGCGTGTGATTGCGGTTGCTGGTGATAAACTTTCCGCTAAAAATGGCGTATTGAAGGTTAATGGCAAGACGATCGACCAATCATACATTTCTAAATCAGAACAAAAAGCGACAAATGAAATTAATAATGTTGGCAATTGGAATAACTTATCAGAGTTGGCTAAGCGCCAAGGTTGGCAAAAGAATGAAAATACGATTGTCGTACCAAAGGGCAAGTACTTTGTCTTAGGGGACCATCGCTCAGTTTCAAATGATTCCCGTTACTGGGGATTTGTCGATAAAAGTAAGGTTATGGGTGTTGTCAAGGCTGGTTTTTGGACTAACAAGACCCAGCAAATTAACATTAACGACCAATGGCAAACTTTTTTTGCCAAGTAAACTAGCTAAAGCTATCAACTTCTAGAAGTTGATAGCTTTATTTAGTTACCAGGTGTGATGGCTGCTTAGTGCAATCAATTAGCAGAACTGTGCCAAGGGGTAGGGAGTATTATATAATGAGTGATAGATGAGCGAGAAGGGCTCGCATAAAGGAGTGTATCATGGCGAAAACATATGCCATCATCGGCCTTGGTCGATTCGGTAGTTCATTATTAGAATCATTAATTAGTGCTGGTCAGGAGGTTTTGGCGATTGATCGTGATGCCGACGTCATCGAAGACTACATGGATAAGGCGACGCATGCCGTGATTGCTGATTCACAGGATGAAGAGGCCTTGCGTGACCTCGATTTACCTAGCTTTGATCATGTCATTGTGGCGATTGGCCATAATCAACAAGCTTCAATTTTGACGACGGTATTATTGAAGGATATTGGCGTTAAGAGTGTCGTTGCCAAAGCGGAGAACAACCTGCATGCCCGTATTTTGCAAAAAATCGGTGCGGATCAAGTAGTGCGGCCGGAATACGAAATGGCAAAACAATTGGCGGAACGGTTGGTAACGCCTAATATTTTGAACTATATCACTTTAAGTGATGACTATTCACTAGCCGAAGTTAAAATTACCAACTTCAAATTTGTGAATAAAACAATTTCTGATTTGAACATTCGTTCTGACTTTGGGTTGAATGTCATTGCGGTTAAAGCACATGATGAGTTTATTGCGGCACCTGAGTCAGCTTATATGATTCGGATTGGGGATATTTTGACGGTCATTGGTGAGAGTATCAATGTGAAGAAGTTTGAGAATCTAGTCTCTGGTAATTAATTATAAATAGCCTGTGACCACTGTAATTTCGTGGCCACAGGCTATTTAGTTTACTTATGATAGGGTGATCCGGCATTAATCATAAAGGCACGGTAAATCTGTTCGGTGAGCACTAGGCGCATTAGTTGGTGGGGCAAGGTGAACTTACCAAAACTAATCAAGCTATTGGCACGGGCATTGACCGCGGGGGCCGTACCGAGTGAACCACCGATGATAAAAGTAATGTCAGCATCGCCACGCAAGGCGAGCTGTTCAATTTCGGCGGCGAGCTCCTCAGAGGCCCGTTCTTTACCCTTAATCGCTAGGACGTAGACGTACTCCTTATCCTTCACTTTACTGAGAATGCGCTCACCTTCCTTGTTCATGACATCATGCATTTGCGCGGCTGAAAGTTTTTCAGGCGCTTTTTCGTCGGGAACTTCGATAATTTCGAACTTCGCGAACTTGGACAGCCGTTTACTATATTCCGCGATACCATCCTTTAAAAATTTTTCTTTTAACTTACCGACACCAATAATTTTGATATTCAACATATAAAGCACTCCGTGAAAAAATTAAGAAATTATTTAATATATTTAAGATGTGGATAATGCGCTTAATAAAGATCCTTATCCACAGTTATCCACAAGTTTTTAAAGTTATTAACAAAGCCCACAAAAGCTATTATAACAGACTTTCAACCGTTCGTTTTGTCGTAAAACAGATGGTTATCCACATGTTGCAAATTTGATTGTGGAAAACTCAAAAAGCCTAATAACAAAGGATTTACCTGTTACATTGCATAGGTTATCCACAGAGTAAAAGGGCTACCGTCGAGGTTATCCACATTTTTAGTTTGTGAAATAGAATAAATCACGAACTTATTAAGGTTATCAACAGTTGATTGTTCGTAATTAATAATCTTAAGGTTTAAAAACATTGATATATCAACGTTTTTAAGATTATCTATAGGATAATCTCGAATATTGACCGATAATTATAAGTTTAAGTTAATCTAGAAAATTGAATTCTGTTATAATCAGTTTTTGCAGTATGCAATTAGTTATCCACATTTGCTAGATGCTTGATATCAGCCACTTTCACGATACAAGTCCACAACTTATCCACAAGTTTTCCACAACCTGTGTGTAAGTTATGAAAGTTTTCCACTAAATTCTCCCACAACTTGTGTAAAATTCCTTGTGAAATTTACGGTATAATTTAAGTATTGGAGTACTTGAAATGCATAAAATCTTAAATAAATTAACGCCGCCCCAAATTTTGACGATCGGCTTCCTGGTCATTATCATGTTGGGTGCGTTTCTACTCACCCTGCCAATTTCGCATAACTTAGGTCAGATTTCATTCATTGACGCTTTATTTACCGCCGTATCAGCAACCACAATTACTGGGTTGACGATCCTTGATACGGCCACCACTTGGACAGTTTTTGGTCAGGTCGTTTTAGCAGTCATGATTGAAATTGGTGCACTAGGCTTTATGACGTTTGCGGTGATCTTGTTTGCGATTACTGGGCGTCGACTGGATTTGCGGTCCCGCCTACTAGCCCAGCAGGCGCTCAATTTGCGTAACTTAGCGGATGTTAAATCGGTGATGGCCTACGTCGTGATGTTGTCGGCGGGCATACAAGCCATTGGCTTTGTGCTGCTAAGTTTCGATTTTGTTCCACGGTATGGATGGAAATGGGGCCTGTATTATTCATTGATGCACGCTATTTCAACCTTTGCGAATGCGGGCTTTACTTTTTTTGCTGATCCGTTGACGATTTTTCAAACGGACCCCTACGTCCTCATCGTGATGATGCTGTTACTTTCGGCGGGATCCTTTGGTTTTCTGGTATGGCGGGATGTGTTGCTATATCACAAGACAAAACGATTGAGTCTGCATACACGCGTCGCGCTGCGGGTTTCAGGTTGGCTGACAGTTATTGGTTTTAGTGGTTTCTTCCTATCTGAGTTCGTTAATGGGCATTTACCAAAAGGCTTATCCATTTTTGAAGGCTTAGTCAATACGCTGTTTTTGGCGGTTGTGCCTAGAACAGCGGGCTTTGAAATTATTCCATTGCACTCGTTGTCGACAGCGGCCATTATGTTGGTGATTTTCCTGATGTTTGTTGGTGGTACGCCTGGCTCAACCTCGGGTGGTATTAAAACGACAACACTTGGGATTCTATGGATGCAAACGATTTCGACATTACGTGGCGAAACGGACGTCAACTTTGGTGATCGCCGTTTTAGTCCGGTTATTGTTACAAAAGCATTGATGTTAGCGACAATCTCCATCGCGTTTGTGTTCACCGTGACCTTCATCTTAAGTTTGACCGAGAAGATTCCGGCGCAGATGGGCTTAGAATATATTTTCTTTGAAGTCATTTCGGCCTTTTCGACAACTGGCTTTACGTTAGGGCTAACACCAAATCTGACAGCTTTCGGTAAAATCATGATAATGTTAGTCATGTTCGTTGGCCGAGTTGGCATCTATACCGTCATGTTTTCGGTATTAAATATTCGTGCACACACTAAAAAGTATCGCTATCCAATCGAGGAAGTTATTATTGGATAGCCAAGGGGGACTATTATGACCATTCCAAAACTAGTTGCATCAGATTTAGACGGAACCTTTATGGATGCACAAGGTGAGTATAATCACGCCTATTTTGATCAAGTGTTGACTGAATTAAATGCCAAGGGTACACACTTTGTTGTTTCAACTGGCCGGGCGTTAGTCAATGTCGAACGTGTGTTTGCGCCATTCCTAGGACGTATCGATATTGTTTCGAATAACGGTGGTATTATCAAGTTAGCTGATGGAACCATCTTAGATATTCATCCCGTTTCTAAAGAAGCCATGAAGGCAGCATTGGCGCTGATCGACAATCATGGGTTTAAATTACATCGGGCGGTTAGCTTCGCTGGTTTGAAACATCAATATATGTTAAATCGACATGAAGATATTAATCCTGAGCAACTTGAATTCATGAGTGAAAACTTCTCGTTACGCCTGGTGGAAACGATTGATGAGATCAAGGAACCAATTGCAAAAATGACCTTTGGGTTTAGCGAGGCGGATGGTGAGGCCTACATCGAGCTGGCTCGTAGAGAAATCGGTGATTTGGGCCACGTGACGACCTCGGGCTATGGCTCAGTGGACGTGGTTGCATTAGATGTCAACAAAGCAGCTGGTTTGAAGCGGTTGGCCGATGCCTATGCCTTTGAACGTGGTGATTTGGCAGCGTTTGGTGATGGACTCAATGATATTGAGATGTTGCACTATGCAAAACATCCTTATGCCATGCCGAATGGTGATCAAGAATTGTTGAATCTATTCCCCCAGGCTTTGGCTGATAATAATCATGCGGGTGTTTTGAAAACCATTGAAAGTATCTTAAAAAATTAACCTGAGAACCTAATATCACATGAACTTGCTGTGATATTAGGTTTTTTTATAGCTTGCAGAAGGCGTCTTTGCCGGATTATCTAACTATGTTATGGTTAAACAGAGAATATAAGAAGTAGGGAAGTTTAATGGAACCAAAAAACATTATTGAAATGCGTCATAATGCGCTTGGCTCACTGGTTTATAATTTGGCAGATCGTCGTTATTATTGGACACCCCAGATTTTACCAGATTCAAAATCATATCAATGGCAATTATGGATTGTTATTATTACGGGTATCCTAGTCACACCTTGGTGGCTCTTTGACAAATTTATTCCGTTGCCACATTATATTATTACAAATCCCATCATGTGGTGGTTCTATCTGGCATTAGGTTTGTTTTTGCCAGCTATTTTATGGTGGTTTGGGCGTCAAAAAACAGTATTTGATACCACCCAGCTAGTCCCTTTTGATCAGCAGACTGATCCCAAGGTATTGATGCGGGGCTGGTTCTTTGAACGAGCTTGGATTTTATTTGTTCTCTTATTGCTACCACCCACAGTGTTGTTGTTTGTTTGGCTGTTTTGGTTGAAATCTGATTTTTTGGATATTTTGTTAATGCTGCTGCACGCAGCGCTATTCTGGCGGCGTTTGATTCCACATGCATTTAAACGAATTGCGTTGTCGGGTAAAGAGTTGATCAAATAAACTGTTGTTTGTTATGAAAATTTGTTGACAAATAAATTAGAAGGTTTATCATAATACTCAATACAAAAAGAGGTACAGAAAAATGGCAAACACAACACGGACAATTTCATCACAAAATGGTTATCTATTCTTTACGCATCCTCACGCGTAAAGAAGTTTTACGCGTGGGACGATTAGTCTACGCGTAGAGTGTTTGTCGAATTCTACTCCGTAGGCTGATTATGGCTTACGGAGTTTTTTTGTACATTATTAGCACGACGACAGGTGCTAAAGCATTAAATTAGAGACATGGAGAGTTTGAAAGTATGGTCGAATTAAAATCAGGATTAGCAGCAACTACCATTCCATTGGTACAAAACGGTAAGCCCAATGCAATATTGGCTTTTTCCCAGGAGATCAGTACGATTCCAGATGTGATCAAATTAACAGTTGGCGAACCGGACTTTAATACGCCAGAGCATATTAAGCAAGCAGGTATCGAAAGTATTGCCAATAACGAGTCGCACTACGGCCCCTCTAATGGGACGGTGGCATTACGGGAAAACGCCGCCACGTTCTTAAATTCGCATTATGGCACGCAGTACGATGCAGATGAGATTATTGCAACAATTGGGGTGACAGAAGCTATCTATGTCACGTTCAAAACGATTTTGAATGCAGGGGATGAAGTGATTATCCCAACCCCAAATTTTCCACTTTACGCCGGAGCAATCACCTTCGTTGGTGGCAAAGTCGTTAACGTTAATACCACGGCAACTGATTTTAAATTAACTCCTGATCAATTACGCGAGACGCTCGCCGCCCATCCAAACGCGAAAGCTTTGGTCATCACCTCACCAGGAAATCCTACGGGCGTGATCTACAGTAAAAGTGAGTTAGAGGCTCTGGTAGCAGTGATTCGCGAAACAAATTTGTTTGTTGTATCAGATGAAATCTATTCAGAACTGGTATTTGATCAAAACCATGTCTCATTGGCAGCGTTATTACCAGAACAAACGATTCTATTTAATGGTGTATCTAAAAGTCACGCGATGACAGGTTATCGCATCGGCATTATCGCGGCACCCGCTGACTTAATCAAGCAATTGGCGATTGTGCACCAATTGATTGTCACGGCGCCAACCAATGCCGCGGTTGCCGCCGCAACAGAGGCATTTGGAGCTGGGGCCGATGATGCAGCGACAACGGGGATGCGCGTTGAATATCAGCGCCGGCGAGATGCCCTATTAGCATCCGTCAAAACAGCAGGATTAACCTACGCGTACCCCGGGGGTGCGTTCTACCTATGGTTTAAAGCGCCAGCGGATGGCTTGCAAGATTGGGACCTGGTGCGTGATATCGCGCAAAAAGCGAAGGTGGGCTTAATTCCTGGTCTAGCTTTTGGCGAGGATGGTCGTGGCTGGTTACGGGCATCGTATGCAACCCGGTATGAAGATGTTGTCGAAGCTGGTCAACGTCTTGTGAATTACTTTGGAGGTCAAGATGAAAATTAAGTTATACTCAGTACGCCCTGATGAACAGGTTGCCATCGATAAATACGCAACAACCCATCCAGGAATTGAATTAATTACTACAACTGATGAATTCCACCCAGATAATGTGACTAGCGTGCAGGGCGTTGATGCGATTGTGATTCAACAACGTTCGGCGGTCGGTGGGGATGCCAAATTCTACGAAACGTTAGCAGGGTTTGGGTTAAAGCAGATTACCACGCGTACAGCTGGTTTAGACGCGATTGAAGTCGACTTGGCCACAGCAGCTGGTTTGAAGGTAAGTAATGTGCCAGCATACTCACCACGATCAGTTGCGGAATTTGCCCTGATGCAAATCTTCCGTTTGTTACGTCATACACCCGAATTTGATGCAAATATTGCGCAGCAAAATTACACATGGGACGGGTTGCAATCACGTGAAATTCATTCAGTGACGGTCGGCATTATTGGTGCTGGCCGTATCGGGGGCACGTTAGCTAACCTACTTCATGCCTTAGGGGCCCGCGTTTTGGCATACGATGTTAAGCCACGCGTTGAAGTCGCCTATGTCGCTGAATATGTGACTTTACCGGAGTTGCTTGCACAAAGTGATGTGATTTCACTGCATGTCGATTTGAATCCCACTTCAGAAGGATTGATCAGCGCTGCGGTACTGCAACAAATGAAACCCGGTATGCTCTTGGTAAACGCTTCTCGTGGGCCAGTCATTGACACCAAAGCCTTGTTTAAGGCATTGGATGATGGCATTGTGGCCGCTGCGGCCTTAGATACAATCGAGGGTGAGGGTCCCGTCTTTGCAAAGGATTTGAGTGGGCAAGCGCTGACTGATCCGATCATTGCTGAAGCTCAAAAGCGTCATGATATTTTGCTCACACCGCATATTGCCTTTTACACAAACAAGGCCGTGGAAAATATGGTCCAAATTTCACTTGATGATGCACTAGCTATCGTCACGCATGGTCATTCAGAACATGACGTCAACTAAAGGGAGTCACCTATGGGACAAGCAACTAAGCAATCAAACTTCACATTAAATATCTTAAACGGCCTGAGTATCGGTATTGTGGTCACGTTGATTCCATCAGCCATTTTTGGTTCAATCATGAAATTATTTGGCACTGCGCCAGTCGCACTGGAAATTTCGCAAATGTTGATATTAGCGACAAATCTCTTGCCAGTCGTGGCTGGATTTGCGGTTGCGTCATTATTTAAATACGGTAATATTGAAGCGGCTTCAGTGGCTCTCGCAGGTGTGGTTGGTTCTGGGGTCGCGATATTTACCGATAAAGGTTTTGTGCTAGCCGGCACCGGTGACATTATCAACCTTGGCATTACGGTGGCGCTTGCAGTCTTAATGATCCAGGTTGTTGGCGATAAGCTGGGACAGTTTAAAATGCTACTACTACCAGCCATGGTTATCATGGTTGCTGGTGGGATCGGTACGCTCACTTTGCCATATGTTCGGGCTGTGTCACAAGCGATTGGACAAGCGATCAATGCTGCCACAACGTTGCAACCAATTCTAATGGGCATTATCGTTGGCATGGCCTTTGCGGCTTTGGTGGTTTCACCAATCTCCTCAGCCGGTATTGCAACAGCCATTGGCATTACCGGGATCGGTGCTGGTTCAGCTAATTTAGGTATCGTCGCTGCAAGTTTCACATTGGCTGCCATGGGTGCCAGTGTGAATCCCATTGGTGGTACCTTGGCCCACTTTATTGGTTCACCAAAGATTCAAATGGCGAACATGTTGTCTAAACCGAAGCTATTTATTCCGGCCTTGTTGGCCGCGGGTATCGCGGGTGGTGTTGGTGCCATATTCCAAGTAAAAGGAACATCAGCCAGTGCCGGCTTTGGCTTTTCAGGCTTATTAGGACCAATCGCAGCCATTACAACTGGGTCGACTTTGATCGAAGTGATTATGATTTTCGTGGTTGTGCCAGTGATTTTGGCGTTCACAGTAAAGTACATCTTTATCTCATTGACTAATTTAGTCAAGCCGAGTGATTTGAAATTACCAGAATTGAGTTAAGAAAAATCCTTGGACACCACACAGTGTCCAAGGATTTTTGTTTCACGTGAAACACTATTATTTTTTCAAATCAGTCACAACAACGGTGTTATTGTCACCGATATAAATTGAAATCTTACGACCAGTCTTGTTGTCAGTTAAGTTCAAGCCGTGTCCTTTGCGAGTGAAGGCAAAGTTTCCTTGGTAGTGATAGATGGTTTTTCCTTGATAGTCCATGACCTTAATTTCACGGGGGGTATTAGTAGTGTACTTAATTTGATATTCACGCTTTTGGCGCTGATAATCACTTGAATTTACATAAACATGATAATAATTTGCACCAGCGTAACCGATTAAAGCAACCAATAACAGGATACTGGCTAAAACTGCCCAAGTTTTGGGGACTCCAAAACCATTCTTAGTGCGCATACCTAGCCCAAGAACAACTAAAACAGCGATAATGAAAACAGCAATCACGCCAAGCCATAACAGCCAACTCAACGGTGTGGGTTGAATCCAAATACTTCCCAATAGCATCATTACTCCTCCAGTAATCATAATAGCTTTAGTTTAGCTATTTTCTGGCTATTTGTAAAACAGTTTAAATGGTTAATCCAGTAAGCTAATTTATGCAATTCATGAAAATCACGTGACTTTTATGAAGTTGGTTGCGAGCGACAACCAATTGTGGTACGATACATTGTGTTGAAGATATGAAAGCGTTTTCAATGTGATGGGTTACTACACGAATTATTAGTTATTGGTTTATTGGAGGGTGGCATAATGGCCAAGAAAAAAGGTATATCTACCGGACTAATTTATTTCTTTGGTGCACTGGGAGGATTACTCTTTGGGTATGACACAGGTGTTATCTCAGGAGCAATGTTGTTTATTAACAAGTCAGCTGCCAATGGTGGGTTGAGCATTCAGGCGGGTTCGTTTGAAGAAGGTTTTGTTACGGCGTCAGTTTTGCTGGGAGCGGTTTTAGGAGCCGCTATTATCGGACCAATGTCGGACAAGCTCGGTCGTAAGAAATTATTATTGCTAGCTTCAATTATTTTCTTTGTAGGAGCTTTAGGGTCAGCCTTTGCGAATGGCTACGAAATGTTAGTTATTTCGCGTGTTATCTTAGGTGTCGCGGTTGGGGCTGCTTCAGCGTTAATTCCGACTTACTTGTCAGAATTAGCCCCTGCTGACAAACGAGGTGGTGTCGGAACCTTGTTCCAATTGATGATCATGACGGGTATCTTCTTTGCTTATATTTCAAATGAAGTACTAGCACCAAAGGGAGCATTGCACTTCTTGGTTGGTATGCATGATTGGCGCTGGATGCTTGGATTGGCTGCTATACCAGCTGCTATATTGTTCTTTGGTGGTTTGTATCTGCCAGAATCACCACGTTTCTTAGTTCGTAAGGGTGATGATGCAACTGCTTTGTCAGTTTTGAAGCAATTTA
>CAACWZ010000421.1_pt1 | contig 11796 bp, 11 predicted proteins | sample 2275781 | NCBI WGS metagenome assembly CAACWZ01 (sample SAMEA5312474, study PRJEB27640) | indoor metagenome | biome: indoor environment; feature: uncontrolled; material: tiles wood | place: Germany | collected 2014-07-07
GCCCATATCACCAGTCGATAAGGTTAATACATGGTACGCCAAACCTAGCTTTTGCAAAATGTTTTCCGCATGTTGCGTCATCGCTTCCAAAGCTTGGTATGACTGCTCTGGTTTCGTAAATTGGACCATTTCCACCTTATTGAATTGGTGCATGCGAATCAAACCACGGGTATCACGGCCAGCAGAACCGGCTTCTTCACGGAATGAAGGTGACAATGCCGTAACCGCGTATGGCAACTTTTCAGCATCGATCACTTCTTCGCGGAAGTAGTTTGTCAAAGGCACTTCCGCGGTCGGAATCAAGGTCATGTTTTCATCATTTCCAACCCGGTAGGCATCTTCTTCAAACTTAGGGTATTGGCCGGTACCATACATTGCTTCATATTTAACCATGTATGGCGTAATCATTTCCTTATAACCCTCTTTTTGGTGTTCATCCAACATAAAGTTATAAACGGCACGCTCTAACCGTGCGCCTTGACCAACATAGTATACGAAACGAGCACCAGAAACTTTTGCAGCGCGCTCCCAATCAAGAATTCCCAAATCTTCACCAATTTCATAGTGGGCTTTGGGCTCAAAATCAAAGGTTGGGATGTCACCCCAAACGCGCTCTTCGCGGTTTGAGTCTTCATCAGGGCCTACTGGAATACCAGGGTTTGGTAAATTAGGAAAGTGAGATGCGCGTGCTTCAATGGCTGCATCGACTGTAGCAATTTGCTCATCCAAGGACTTGATGTCAGCTGAGACTTGTTGCATTTCAGCGATTACGGCTGAGGCATCCTCTTTAGCACGCTTCTTGGCACCAATTTCATCTGAAACCGTGTTACGCCGTGCTTTTAATTCTTCAGCAGCTACTAACAACTCACGCCGCTTTGCATCATCAGCTAATAAGGCTGTGACTTCTGCGGGATCCAACCCACGCGTTGCCAAGCGTTCTTTAGCTTCGTCCGCATTATTACGTAAATACTTAATGTCTAACATCATCTCACCTCTTTATTTATCACGTAACCGAAGTTCGTTAACTTTCACGTCAATTTGGGCCAAAACTGCCTGCAAATCATCTTCATTGGAAACAAAGTCATACTTGTCACCATCGATCGCCAACTTAGGTGATTTTGAATAATCCTCAAACCATGCTTTGTACCGTTGATTTAATTCCTTATAGTAATTAAACAGGGATGGATCATGATCAATTTGCTCAAAATCACGGCCCCGCTTTTGAATACGTTCCAGCATGCGGTCAAATGAGACATGAATGTAAATTAACAAATCCGGTGTTTTGACGACTGCATTTTCGGAAAAATCGACTTGTTCCATCATGTTAGACAACAGGTCACCATAAATATCAACTTCAGTCTGCGTCGTACGCTCCAAATCCGCATTTAATTGGAACAGCAACAAATCCTCATAGATTGAACGATCAATAATATTTAGCGGATTGCCTTGCGCATCCTTAATGTTTTCGATGCGCTTATTTAAAAAGTAGTTTTGCAGGAGAAAACCGTACTTCTTTGGATTCTCGTAAAACAATGGCAATACCGGATTGTCATCAACACTTTCATAATAGGCTTGTGAACCAAGGTGCTCTGCCAACAACGTAGTTAAACTCGTTTTTCCAGCGCCGATTGTTCCTGATAGTACAATCATATTTTATTCTCCGTAACTTTATTTATATCTACTATATCTTATCAAAAATCGCCGGCAGACGCTAACTGGGATTATCCAACATCAATTCTCATAGCACACATAAAAAAGGTGTTCGAAAAAATTCGAACACCTTTGGTAAACAGGCTACTTCTGTCCGGTAGCAGCTTGAATACGATTTATCGCACGCAATAGTGCTGCTTGGTTACGTTGAATCTCACGAGCATCCTGTCGATCCTTCGCCTGCTTCAAAGCCTCTTCGGCACGCTTACGAGCAGATTCAGCACGACGCACATCGATATCACCGCTCTTCTCAGCAGAATCCGCCACAATTGTGAGCATGTTCTGTGAGAATTCAGCAAAACCACCATTGACAGCAATCAATTCGGTCATATTATTTGATTCTGACTCATCCACAACCTTCACTTCGCTAATTTCCAAAGCAGAGATTAGTGGCACGTGGTTCGCCATGATACCGACTTCACCGCCAGTTGTGTGCAACACAACTAACGTGGCAGTTTCATATTCGAAGACCACGCCATCGGGAGTCACAATTGACACCTTAATGCTGTGTTCATTCATGGCAATACCTCATTATTGAGCCAAAGTTTTGGCCTTTTCAACGACTTGTTCGATGACACCAACGTTACGGAAAGCGTCTTCTGGCAAGTTATCATACTTACCTTCCAAGATTTCCTTGAATGAGCGTACCGTTTCGGCAACGGGGACATACTCACCCTGCAAACCAGTAAACGTTTCAGCAACTGAGAATGGTTGTGACAAGAAGAATTGAATACGACGTGCACGGTTAACCGTCGTCTTCTCTTCATCGGACAATTCATCCATTCCTAGAATTGAAATGATATCTTGCAGTTCACGATAACGTTGCAAAGTACGTTGGACTTCAGTCGCTACTTCATAGTGCTCAAGTCCAACAATTTCAGGTGTCAAAGCAGTTGATGTTGAAGCCAATGGATCAACGGCTGGATAGATACCTTGTTGTGTCAAAGAACGCTCCAAGTTAGTAGTTGCGTCCAAGTGGGCGAAAGTCGTCGCTGGAGCAGGGTCAGTATAGTCATCGGCAGGCACGTAAACGGCTTGGATTGATGTAACTGAACCCTTTTGCGTTGAAGTGATCCGCTCTTGCAATTGTCCCATTTCAGTGGCCAATGTTGGTTGATACCCAACGGCTGATGGAATACGACCAAGCAAAGCTGAAACTTCTGAACCAGCTTGTGTGAAACGGAAGATGTTGTCAATGAACAACAAAACATCTTGACCATTTACATCACGGAAATGTTCCGCGATAGTCAAACCAGTTAAGGCTACACGCATTCGTGCGCCAGGTGGCTCATTCATTTGTCCATAAACCATGGCGGTTTGCTTCAAAACGCCTGAATCCATCATTTCATGGTACATGTCGTTACCTTCACGGGTACGTTCCCCGACACCAGTAAAGACTGAAATACCATTATGTCCTTGCGCAATGTTGTGAATCAATTCTTGAATCAAAACTGTCTTACCAACACCCGCACCACCGAACAAACCAATCTTTCCACCACGCACATATGGCGCCAGCAAATCGATAACTTTGATTCCAGTTTCCAGGATTTCAGTAGATGTAGCTAGTTGATCAAAAGCAGGTGCTTCACGATGGATGGGGTCTCGTGGAGCATCATCTCCAAAGGCCTCACCACCATCAATTGTTTCACCCAAAACGTTAAAGACACGACCCAACGTAGCTTCACCAACTGGCACTGAGATAGGTCCCTCAGTGTCGGTTACTTCCATACCACGTTGTAAGCCGTCAGTTGAGTCCATGGCAATCGTACGAACAACACCATCTCCCAAGGCCAACGAAACTTCGACAGTCAACTTACCCGCATCGCCCTTATCGACGACTAAAGCATTGTTGATATCAGGAATTTGGCCATCCAATGGGAATTGAACGTCAACGACTGGGCCAATGACTTGTACAACTCGTCCGGTACTCATTGTCGTTATCCTTCCTTAGTTAAAACATTTTTGTGATTGGATGACTACTCAAGGGCAGCCATACCACCAGTAATTTCTGTGATTTCAGTCGTAATTGCACTCTGACGCGCCCGGTTGTACTGTAAGCCCAACCGGTCAATCACGTCCTTCGCATTATCAGTAGCTGAACGCATCGCATTTGATGAAGCCGCGTGTTCGGCGGTCTTGGCGTCCAAAATGGCACCATAGACCAGACTTTCCGCGTACTGTGGTAACACGACAGCTAAGATTGACTCAACTGAAGGTTCCATTTCATAATCTGCATGCAAGCCAGAATCCGTCTTTTTCTCGAAACTGTCAGTCGAAACTGGCAACATCTTCTCGGCACGGAATTCATTTGAAATACGTGAAACGAAGTGATTATAAATGACCGTTAATTCGTCAAAGACTTCATTATCATACATTGATGTCACAGCCTTAACGATATCACGAACTTCTTCAAACGTTGGCACATCTGAAACACCACGATACTCGTATGCGATGTTATAACCCAACTTTTTCATGAAGTCTGCACCATTTCCACCAATTGCCAAAATCACAACTTGTTCTTTTGACAACTGATGCTCCTCAATCCGTGCTAATAATTCCTTTAGCAAGATTGAGTTATAACCACCAACCAAACCACGATCAGAAGTAATTAGTAGAAAACCAATCTTCTTAACTGGGCGTTGCTCAAGCAATGTCCCAGCAACGTTTGTGATGTGGGCCTCAGCTAAGTGGGCCACAACATCATGCAAACGATCAGCATACACATGATATTGTCCACCTTGACGTTGAATTTGACTCAACTTCGAAGTCGAAACCATTTGCATAGCTGACGTGATTTGACGCGTCTTTTTTGTAGAGGTAATACGGCGTGAGATATCTTGCAAAGAAGCTCCCATTCTGCCCCTCCTTTAATTATTCGGCGCTAGAAGGTGCAAAGGTAGCCTTGAATTCTTCAATCGTGGCATCCAATACATCTGTATCTGGCAAATTCTTTGTATCAACGATTGTCGTCAACAATTCATTGTGTGAGGCACGTAATGCTTCGATCATTTCTGATTCAAAACGCAAAATATCATCAACGGCAACATCATCTAAGTAACCATGTGTCAAGGCATACAATGACACAACTTGCTCTTCAACCGGCAATGGCTTGTGCAAAGGTTGCTTCAATAACTCGACCGTCCGTCGTCCACGAGCCAACTTAGCTTGCGTAGCTGCATCCAAATCAGATCCAAATTGAGCAAATGATTCCAACTCACGGTATGAAGCCAAGTCTAGCCGCAATGTACCGGCAACTTTCTTCATAGCCTTAATTTGGGCATCCCCACCGACACGTGAAACAGAAGTTCCAGCGTCAATGGCAGGACGAACACCTGAATAGAACTGGTCAGCATCCAAGAAGATTTGACCATCAGTGATTGAGATAACGTTCGTTGGGATATACGCAGAAACATCGCCTGCTTGTGTTTCGATAACTGGCAAAGCAGTCATTGAACCACCACCTAACTCATCACTCAACTTAGCAGCTCGTTCTAGCAAACGTGAATGCAAGTAGAAGACGTCACCAGGATAGGCTTCACGGCCTGGTGGACGACGAAGAATCAATGACAGCTCACGATAAGCCGTTGCTTGCTTTGACAAATCATCATAGATAATCAACACGTGCTTACCATTGTACATAAACTCTTCACCCATTGCTGCACCAGCATAAGGTGCCAAGTACAACATTGGGGCTGGTTCTGATGGACCAGCTGAAACAACAATGGTGTAGTCCAAAGCACCATATTGGCGCAATGTTTCAACCGTTGTACGGACAGTTGAGTCCTTTTGACCGATGGCAACATACACCACGATCATGTCTTGATCCTTTTGGTTCAAGATTGTATCAAGGGCAACTGAAGTCTTACCAGTCTTACGGTCACCGATAATCAATTCACGTTGACCACGGCCGATGGGTACAAGGGCGTCAATGGCCTTTAACCCAGTTTGTAATGGTTCGAAAACTGACTTTCGTTCCATGACCCCGGGTGCCTTCACTTCAACAGGGCGTGTCTTATCGGTCTTGATTTCTCCAAGCCCATCAATTGGATGACCCAATGCATTAACAACTCGACCAATCAATTCCTCACCAACTGGCACTTCCATGATGCGACCTGTACGCTTAACCAAGTCACCTTCACGAATTTCATCATACCTACCTAAAACAACGATACCAACATCGTTAGATTCAAGGTTTTGTGCCATACCCATAACGCCATTAGCAAATTCAACCAATTCACCTGACATAGCGTTTTCTAACCCAGTAACACGGGCAACACCGTCACCAACATAGGTAACAGTTCCAGTTTCTTGAACTGTCAACTCGTCTTCATAGTTAGCAAGCTGGGCTTTGATGAGTGAACTGATTTCTTCAGCTTTGATGCTCATTTCAGCAGTTCCTCTTTTTCTTGTACTAAATATTATTTAAAGCATTATGTGGTGCATATAGCGAGCTAAATCTTAGCCACTGATGATGCTTGAGCGAATAGCTGACAACTTGGTAGCTAATGACCCATCCACAATTTGGTTGTCGGCATGAACAATCACGCCACCAATCAATGATTCATCAACCGTTTGCTTAATTTCAACTGTTTTAACGCCAAACCGTTGCGCAATTGAAGCAGACAAACGTGATGCTTGATCATCATCCAATGCGACAGCCGTCGTAACATCTGCTACTAAACGGCCCTCCGCATCATCAACTAATGATTCATAGGCATTGATAATAGCTGGCAAGATGGCAAAACGACGATAATCATACGTCATCTTGACCAAGTTTGTAACCAATTGAGAAGCATCTTTAATAATGACTTCAACCAACTCCTTCTTGGTCGAATCAGCCATACCAGCTGACTCAATCGCCTTAACCAAATCAGGATTTTCTAGGATCACTTTACGAATCTCAGCTAATTCAGCGAGAGTCTCAGTGTCACTATTTTGGTCATGAGATAGTTCAAACAAAGCAACAGCATAACGCTTAGCAATCGTTGCAACGTCTACTGCCATTACTTCTCTCCTAACCCCTCGATATAGGCATCAATCAATGCCTTTTGATCTTCAAGCTTCAGTTCTTTTTGAATAATCTTTTGCGCGATCATCACTGACATTTCAGCAACATCATTTTTAACACCATTCATTGCTTCGGTACGCTCTTTTTCAATAGAAACAGTCGCGCGTTCCTTCAATGCTTGTGCGGTGGCATTGGCTTCGGTAACGATTTGATCACGTTGCTTAGCACCAGCCTCCTTGGCATCACTAATGATAGTTGTTGCTTCACCCCGTGCAGATTGCAACTGTGCTTGACGCTCAGCAGCCAGCTTTTCAGCGGTTACCTTAGCATCTTCAGCAGAATCTAAGTCACGGGTAATTTTATCAGCACGGTCTTGCATCATCTTTGTAACTGGCTTCCAAGCAACTTTCTTCAATAATAGAAGAAGTACTAAGAATGAAAGCAGTACAAAGAGCATGTTACCCAAAGCCAACTGATTTCCTCCGCTAGCACCAACTAGCAAAAATTCGTTCAACATGTTGTTGGCTCCTCTCTAAAGTAACAGTCGTGATGAAATTACTTACTGATCAACAACAATGAAATAACGAATGACAAAATTGGAACGGCTTCGACTAAACCAACACCAATGAACATGTTAGTACGCAACTTGCCTTCCAATTCAGGTTGGCGAGCAGTACCTTCAATCATTGAAGCGATAACGTGGCCGTTACCAATTCCGGCACCAATAGCGGCACCTGCAGCAGCGATACCTGCACCAATAGTAGCGATGTGTCCTTGCATGATACAAATTTCCTCCGATAGAATAGAAATTAAGAAAAATATTGGGAGCTCTAAGAACAATTATTCTGTAGTTAGATACCCGGTTACTCAGCAGTTTCAGTCTTTTCTGAAATATAAACCATCGTCAATGTCACAAAGACAAAGGCTTGGACTGAACCGATAAACAATGAGAACGCTTGCCAAATCATTGACAAGATAAATGCTGGAATAATTGTGACAATTCCAGCGGACTGTCCGAATTGGGCAATCAACGTGAGCAACATTTCACCGGCATAGATATTACCAAATAGTCGAAGACCCAGAGTTAAGAAGCTCGTGAATTGTTCGAATATATTAATAGGTAGCAATGCTGGGAATGGGCTCATGTAGACATTCTTGAAATACCCCTTGAACCCTTGTTTTGCAACACCTAAGAAGTGCGACAAGCCAATAGATAGTAAGGCGAGTGCCAATGTCACCATTGGATTGGCTGTGGCACTCTTCAAGTATGTGATATCACCGAAGCCGACTTGGAAAGCCAAACCGAGTTGATTGGCAACGAAAACGAACAAAAATAGCACAAAGGCAAATAATTTCAGTTCGGTACCAGTTCGATTTGGCAAGGCACTATCAACGATACCATTGGTAAAGTCGATGATGGATTCCAACAGATTTTGTTTTCCCTTAGGCTTCAACGCTAAATTACGTGATAGGAAGAATACCAAGAAGAAAACAATGGCTGCAGCAACCAAAGTCGAAACAATGACTGTCCAATCGAAAGTCAGCCCCAATAACTGGAATGTAGCAGACTTTTCGTCCACAGAGCTCACCTCTTTTCCTTTCTTAGATTGGTGGTGATGCGTAACGCGCGCAAGACCTGTTTTTCATTACCCGATTATTGTACTCTTTTGTGAATTATTATCAAGCAAAAGGAAAAGAATTGCTTTCTTTGAATAAAATTAAGATACCCAGGCATGCCAAGGCGACATGTCCGGGTATCTTTTACTTATTAAAAATTAATATAAGGGCGATAAACACGATAGTACAAGGCGTCAACCATTATTGAAAAAATGTTACTTTTCAGATGCCGCTGTTTTTGGCAAGATGATATTCAATGTGATTCCCAAGATTGTCGCAATTGCAACCCCAGAAAATTGTACAATATTCGTTCCTTGCCCAATTTGTAAATAAGCATTACCAATTCCAATGACCAGAACTGATGACGCAATCATTAAATTACGCTTATCATTGAAATCCAACTGGTTTTCAACCACAATCCGCAACCCTGATACAGCAATCACACCGAAAAGCAGGAAGGAAATTCCGCCCGTAACCGCTCCCGGAATTGATTGGATCAACGCTGACAATTTACCAACAAAGGCAAACAAAATCGCAAAGATGGCAGCTCCAATCAAAACATACACTGAATGTACTTTTGTGATGGCCATCACACCAATGTTCTCACCATAGGATGTGACAGAAGGTCCACCGACCAAACCGGCAAAAACAGACGCCGCACCATCACCAGCCAACGTACGATTCAAGCCGGGGTTCTTAAAGTAATCCCGACCAGTCAATTCACCCAACACCATCAAGTGCCCCAAGTGCTCTGTAATTGTAACTAGGGCTAACGGAGCCATCACAATGACTGCGTTCCAATACATCACTGGCTTGTAGGTCACAAAGGGTAATTCAAATTTAGGCAAAGCAAACCAAGCAGCGTCCGCAACTGGCTTTAGGTCTACCAACCCAAAGGCAATGGCCACGATATACCCTGCTATAATACCTAGCAAGATTGGAATCATTCCCAGGAAGCCCTTCAAGTACATATTGAAGAAAATAGTTAATCCAAGCGTGATCATCGCAACCGCAAAGACCCGCAAATCATACTTGCCAGCTAATAAAGTGGCTGATGAAGCAGCTGAACCTGCTAATGATAATCCGATGACCATCACAATCGGCCCAACCACAATCGGTGGTAATAGCTGTTCAATCCAGGCTGACCCAAACTTTGCCACAATCCCAGCAACCAGCAAATAAATCACACCAACAGAAATGACACCAGCTGCGACGCCGGGATAACCAGTCGTCTTCATTAACGCAGTCATTGGCAGAATAAAGGCAAATGATGACCCCATGTAGGCCGGAATTTGCTTACGTGTAATCAAAATGTGTAGCAACGTGCCCACACCTGAACTGAACAAGGCAATACCTGGATTCAACCCAACCAACAACGGTACCAACACGGTTGAGCCAAACATTGAAAACATATGTTGTAGTGAAAGTCCTACCCATTGTAGGAACTTCGGCTTGTCTTGGACATCCAAGATGGCCCCTGTTTGAACGTTTCCTGCCATAAATCTACTCCTTTGCATCTTCGCACACCAATCGAACAATAGAAAAACCGTTAATGCGGCCACACGGTCGCATTAACGGTTCAACGGTATCTCAACTATTGTTCAGTTAATATCCAATAATTACTCATTGGAAAACGTGCGACTTACAAACCTCTCGGGATTTGCTTAAAGACGGCTTAATGAATTTCTTATTAGTATACGTTGATAATTCTATTAACGCAACCTTGACTTTACCACAAGACAAAGTTGCACATCGCGATGCTAAGCCAGACGCTTAGTGCGTACCAAACAGACGATCACCAGCATCCCCAAGACCTGGCACAATGTATCCATGTTCATTTAACTTCTCATCCAAGCCAGCCGTGAAGATATCAACATCTGGGTGTGCCGTTTGGACGGCTTCAACACCTTGTGGCGCAGAGACCAATGTAATTAACTTGATGGTTTGTGCCCCACGCTTCTTCAAGGCATCAATCGCCATATTAGCTGACCCACCAGTGGCTAGCATAGGATCAACCACCAAAACTTCTCGTTGATCAATGTCTTCTGGTAATTTGATGAAATATTCGATTGGTTCCAAAGATTCTTCATCACGGTACATACCAATATGACCAATACGGGCCGCTGGAATTAACTTCATGATCCCATCAACCATTCCCAACCCAGCACGCAAAATTGGCACAATGGCCAACTTCTTACCAGCCAATTGCTTCTTCACGGTGATGGCAACCGGTGTCTCAACTTCAACATCTTCGGTTGGTAAATCACGTGTCACTTCGTAAGCCATTAATGACGCAATTTCATCAACAATCTCGCGGAATTCCTTCGTACCAACATTCTTATCACGAATAATCGTAAGTTTATGTTGGATCAATGGGTGATCAAACACTGTAAGTTTTGACATTTTTGGCTCCTTCTAAAGTACATTCAATACGATTTTTTATTACTACCTATTATCTTACCATGATTATAACAATTCCATTATACAAAAAACGACCAAGCATGATTCACTGCTTGGCCGTTTAGCTTAATTTGAATTTGTTGCAACCGTGTTGATTTTATTTGATAAAACCAACTTTGGTCCAAAGGTGACCAATGCAGCAATGATGCCAAATCCAACCAGACCCAGCAAAGCAGTTCCGACTGCAGCACTGGTAGTTTGATTCATCACGGCAGCAAACCCTTCGTTAGCATACGTCATTGGTAGAACCTTTTGGACTGCCAATAACATTGTATTCAACATTTCATTGGGCACTAATTGTCCTGTCAAAACGATTTGTACGATCGCGACAACAAACGACAAGAGCAACCCAAACGTACCGAATAAGGTATCTAAGGCTAAGGCTACCAAGGCAAAGACAATCGCCGTTAAGATACTCAAACCGACAAAGCCAACCCAGTTAGCCACATGCACACTAAAGATGGCGACGATGCCCGCTACCAAGACGGCTTGTAATGCTGGTAACCCAATAAACATACGTAGCATTGTATTCACACTAACATTTTCACGACGCCGGTGTTCATTCATTTGCATAATAATAGCACCCACGAATAGCGCAAAACTAATTAACAAGGGCCCAAAGATTGACTTATAGTCGGTCACTTTGGCAGCATTTTGTGCATCCGCACTGACAGGGGCGACAAAGTGGTGTATTGTCTGAGCCTTTAAGCTAATTGGCTGTAACTCGCTTACTCCTGCTTTCAAGGCTTTGTTTAACTTTGTCACGCCCGCGTTGGCCGTTGATAACCCAGCATTAAATGTATCATCACCAGCGGCCAACTGATTCGTCCCAGTAGTGGCTGCTTGGATACCGGCCATCAAGGTTGGCACCTGGGTACCCAACTGGTTGATACCAGCAGCTAGCTGGCCAGCACCTGTATTCAATTGTGTCGCACCTACGTTGAGTTGGTTAGCACCACTGGTTAAACGCTCTGACCCTGTATATAGTTGCTCACCGCCAC
>CAACWZ010000149.1_pt1 | contig 11427 bp, 8 predicted proteins | sample 2275781 | NCBI WGS metagenome assembly CAACWZ01 (sample SAMEA5312474, study PRJEB27640) | indoor metagenome | biome: indoor environment; feature: uncontrolled; material: tiles wood | place: Germany | collected 2014-07-07
TTGAGCATTCAGGCGGGTTCGTTTGAAGAAGGTTTCGTTACGGCGTCAGTTTTGCTGGGAGCGGTTTTAGGAGCCGCTATTATCGGACCAATGTCGGACAAGCTCGGTCGTAAGAAATTATTATTGCTAGCTTCAATTATTTTCTTTGTAGGAGCTTTAGGGTCAGCCTTTGCGAATGGCTACGAAATGTTAGTTATTTCGCGTGTTATCTTAGGTGTCGCGGTTGGGGCTGCTTCAGCGTTAATTCCGACTTACTTGTCAGAATTAGCCCCTGCTGACAAACGAGGTGGTGTCGGAACCTTGTTCCAATTGATGATCATGACGGGTATCTTCTTTGCTTATATTTCAAATGAAGTACTAGCACCAAAGGGAGCATTGCACTTCTTGGTTGGTATGCATGATTGGCGCTGGATGCTTGGATTGGCTGCTATACCAGCTGCTATATTGTTCTTTGGTGGTTTGTATCTGCCAGAATCACCACGTTTCTTAGTTCGTAAGGGTGATGATGCAACTGCTTTGTCAGTTTTGAAGCAATTTAACCCTGATGCTAAGTTAGCAAACGAAGAATTGCATGACATCAAGTTACAAGCTTCGATTAAGTCTGGTGGTTTCCAAGAGTTGTTTGGCCATATGGCACGGCCAGTGTTAATCATGGCTATGGGGTTAGCGATTTTACAGCAAGTTATGGGATGTAACACCGTGCTTTACTATGCACCTAAGATTTTCATCTCAGCTGGTTTCTCAGAACACTTTGCATTGTTATCACACATCTTTATTGGTCTGTTCAATGTCATCGTGACGTTCATTGCGGTCAAGATTATGGATAAGATTGATCGTAAGAAGATGTTGACTTGGGGAGCCATCGGTATGGGTTCGGCATTGTTGTTGATGTCAGCTGCGATGCTCTTGTTGCGAGCTGGTAATGGAAACTTGGGCTCATGGGTCTGTGTCATTGCTTTGACGATTTACATTGCCTTCTTCTCAGCAACTTGGGGACCGGTTATGTGGGTCATGATTGGTGAGTCATTCCCATTGAATATTCGTGGCTTGGGTAACTCATTTGGTGCCGTTGTGAACTGGACTGCTAATTTTGCCGTTTCACAATCATTCCCAATGCTATTACACGCCTTTGCTGGTAATGGCAAGGAGGGTGACGGTATCGCTAAGTTATTCATCATCTATGGTGTCCTATGTTTCGTAGCCATCTGGTTCATTGCTAAATTTACGGTTGAAACTCGTGGTAAGACGTTGGAGTCCTTGGAGGCAGATTTGCGTACCAAGGCTCATGCAGCCGGATATTATGATGGTGATGCTACAACAGATATTCTTTAATTCAAAAATATTAAATAAAATTTAAACGAACCCCACGAGTTGGATGTATTCCAACTCGTGGGGTTCAATTCATTTACAATAGTGCGTATTAAGGTAATCCTCGCAGGTCGTTGACCAGCGTTTTTTGATGTCTCTAAGTCAGAATCTTAGGTGTAAGATAAAATTTTAGGTATTGGCAATGCCTAAGGGAATCGATGTACGGAATAAAGCATCAGATTCAATTATCAGATAACTAGGTGGTTAAGTTACTAATGATTTTTTAAATATGATACAATCGGTGCGGATTGATAGTTATCTTTGAGATACTATGAGAAGTCAAAGTTCCACGTGAAACATCAAAGAGAGTGAGTACTTAGAATGAAAACATATGCAATTGTTGGCAATCAATTTGAAGGTGTATATACCAAACCTTGGCCTGAGGTACAAAAGTATACCCAAACAAAACCAGCACCAAAATACAAAGGATTTACGACTAAGGCAGAGGCTGAACAATGGTTTGCAGAGATGACTGGGGCAAATGGTAATACCGCTCGTACATATGAAGTAGCTTATGATGGTAACTTTACCTGGGATCCAAAGCGTTACTATATTTTTACGGATGGTGGTAACCGAAATACCGGTAATATCGCCGGTGGTCACGTCAAGAGTAGCGACAAGGCTGCTTGGGCCATTGCAATTTACCCAGGGAATCAACCACATCAAGCCGTCTTTACTGACAGTGGTGCTTTTCTTGGCCGAACCAACAATGAAATGGAACTGTTCGCATTAATTAACGCTTTAAAACAAGCAGCCAAGGTGCCAGAGCAGGTGACGATCGTATCTGATTCAAAATACGTTTTGGATTCCGTCACGGACTGGATGTACAATTGGCAGGGTAATGGTTGGCAGAAAAAAACGGGTGAAATTGCTAATTTAGAAGCATGGAAATTAGTGTATGACTTGATGCAACAACTGGCTGAGCGGATTTCCTTTATTTGGGTAAAGGGACATGCCACCAGTGATGGGAATGTACTTGTGGATCAATTATTGAATCAAGCCATGGATAATCTATAGAAATAAGCTGTACGTGAAAGCGTACAGCTTATTTTAGTTTATCCTCGCCCGAGATCATTTTGATCAACATTGCCGTTCATGAATTTGTGTAGCAGGAGATGCAACTGTTCACGTTCAGTCACAGTGAGGTGTACTTCATACTTAGCTTCAATCGCTAGCAACTGCGACATAATTTCATTATCTAGTGCCTGTCCCTTTTCAGTTAATGACACGATCAGCGCCCGTTTATCATCAGGTGCAGGTGTACGAACAACTAGCCCACGCTTCTCAGAGCGGGTAATTATACCTGTGATTGAAGATTTATCGAGTCCTAGGTAGTTTGCTACCTCGCCCATTTTTGGTGAACGATCACGTAGGATGCCTAGTAGACGTAATTGGGTGAGTGAAAAGTCGTGTTCTGCAGCGACCTTGGTTAAGATACTCATCATTTCGAAGGTGAGTTGAAAGACATGTTCTGCTAATTCTCTGTTTTGATTTTCCATAAGTAGATTATAGCAAAAAAAGTTTGTTATCAAAACTAGTTGACTATATTTGTATTACAAACTAAAATGGCCAATATAGTTTGAAATACAAACTAATAAATTTAGAATCGAAGGTAGTTCATGATGAAAGCAGCTGTTGTTCGTGATTTTAGCACGGGGCCCCATTACGAAGGAAATTTTCTAGCCCCAATTCCCGAAGCATCAATGACGAAAATTGAGGTTACGGCCTCTGCATTGTCCAATGTTGCTCGTAGAGTAGCGAGCGGTCAGCATTATTCTGTGCAGCACACTAGTTTACCAGTGGTACCTGGCATTGATGGTGTCGGTATCTTGCCGAGCGGGCAAAAAGTTTATTTTGTGAGTCAATCAGGTGGGGCCATGGCTGCGGAAATCGCTGTTAAAAATGGTGATTGGGTGTACTTGGCCGGCAAAACTGATGATGCCAAGATAGCTGGAATGATGAATCCTGCCATGTCGAGTTGGATGGCACTGCACTATCGGACTGAATTTAAGGCCGGGCAAAAGGTGATGATTCTTGGTGCTAGTGGCAATGCTGGTAAGCTGGCCTTGCAGGTTGCTAAACGTTTGGGCGCCGCGGAGATTATTGCTGTCGCACGTGATCATGGTCATCTGGATGATCTATATGAGCTTGGGGCAACCCAAATCGTATCATTAAGTGACGATGCAGCCACCGTTGCCACAAATCTAGCGTCGATTGGCAAGAATGTTGATGTTGTGTTGGATTATCTTTGGGGTGACGTGACGGGGCAGGCGTTGACTGCGATTATTCCTGCACGAGCAGATGCTAATCAGTTGTTGACCTGGGTCAACATTGGATCAGTAGTAGGACCTACGACGGCTCTGCCAGCTGCGGCCTTGAGAGCAGTGAACTTACGCCTGGTTGGTTCGGGATTTGGCTCAGTGAAGATGGCCCAACTGTTATCATCATTGCAGGGAATTGCGGATGCTGAAGTAGCGCAACCATTTGTCTTTGAGGTTCGACGTGAGGCACTAACTGATATCGCCCAGGTATGGACTGAGAAAACGTCCGAACGAATCGTATTTGTGCTATAAGAACAGGGCTTACTGGCTGATGAATTAATCCTGAATAGGTGACTTGCTTAGCACAAATCCCCTAATCATTCTTGTTAAAATGCGCTATACTGAGAGGAAGAAAGAAATAGGATAGGTGATGACGGTTGTTAGTGGTTGAGGGCGAACGACGTCAATTGACGTCAATTCAGGGAATTATTTTTCTAATTATTGGATTATTATTTAATGCGGTTGGTAATGGCATCACGGTAGCAACCAATATGGGGTCGGCACCATGGACGGCTTCGGCGGCTAATTTGGCAAATGTGACGCATGAGCCAATTGGAGCTTACCTATGGTTATATGGATTGTTAGCTGCAATTTTTACAGCAGTATTGCTGGGGCATTTGGATGTACGTCGCTTTATTAGTAATCTTGCGTTCGTTTTCTTCTTTAGTATAATCATTAACTACATTAGTCAATTATTTATTTCAATGGGGATGATGTCTCTGATGTGGTATCTACGGATTCTGATTGATTTTATAGGGATTATCATGGTTGCCATTGGGGTTTCTATTACACAACGGGTTCAAATCGTTTTGCATCCTATGGATGATGTGGTGGTTATTACGCGCTTTAAGTATTTTCATGGCAACGCAACTGTATCCCAATTAGTGAATTTTATGATTCCTATGGTGATGTCATTTACGGTCTGGGCAGTTACTCATGAGTTAGTGGCCTTGAATGTAGGGACGATTTTCTCTTTCTTGGCGCAAGGAATGATTATTGGTTGGGCTGATAAACACGTTTTCAGCCGGTTAGTTCATCGCGTTACGAATTATTAATCAAAACCCTGTTGAACAAACTTGTTCAACAGGGTTTTTAAAATGATTTGCATGTTTAGGCGAGCCATTTTCTATTTTAAGGCAGGGTTATGCCCCAATTAAAGTTTAGCTAAGTTAACGAGGTTATTATAATACATGTTGATAGGGAGCCCACCCTATCAAAGAAACTGTATTCTAAATACTTTTTCATATTCATATACCTACTCCTTAAAACTAAAACAGCAGCCGCAGATATGCAGTTGCTGTTTTAGTTTGTGGCGTGTTATAGCTGTTTTTTTTGTAATTCAAAAATCAGATGTTTCTTATTTTTACCAACCTGGGTAAAACCGGTTGCTTGTAGAATATGTTGTGAGGCGAAGTTGTTGAGCGTTGTTGTGGCACGCGGTGTTTGGATGGCCAGTTGCTGAGCTTCAATCAATAGCAGGTGTAACATCTCCGTGCCGATACCGTGCCCTCGTAACTCATGGGGGACACCGCCGTAAGCAATATGTCCGCCGTCAACATAAAGTGCAGGGGTGAGCCGATGGCGTAATTTGCCGATACCCACATAGCGGTCGTCGTTTTTGAAGAAATAAAGGGTTTGGTTAACAAAGCCCGCGGGTAAATCAATCCCATGGGCGTGGTTATCCATGCGTTGCAACCAGGCGATAAAGGCGTGTTCATTAAGCAAATCGGACTTATCAGCTGGATTTGAAAATCCGCCTTCCAGCCGGTCGACGTTAGATAAGTATGTCTGAAGCGCTTGGTTGGGTTGTACGCTGAGTGTCTCAATTGTAAGGATCATAATTTTCTCGGTTCTAGAATTTAGTGGATGGCTATAGTTAATAAAGGTAGCTCACCACTTTAAGTCTACCGCAGTCCCGTGATAATGACATCAGTTCGTTAAATAACCTGTATTTGACCATTTAAGGCTATGTTATGCCCGCCTTAAAGTTAGACTAAGCTAGTCATACTATGATTATACATGTTGATAAGGAGCCCACCTTACTAGCAAATGAGAATGTACATAAGTTACTTCCCATCTTATTCATATACCTATACCTTTCCATAAAAACTAGGTTGCAGATATGCAGCCTAGTTTTTATGCATATTCAGTGCATAAACATCTGGAATATGCTTGGTTGAGCTTTTTAAGTGAAACTAGTTAATAACAATTACGTGGGGCTACTTTGACATGTAGTATTGTGAGTAGGGTTTTTGGCATTTAATAATCGAATATATTATATATAAAAAATATATTATCTATATGAACCATTCTAAAAAACCTGAGCCGTTTGCAATTGTTTTATTTAAAGGATGCTTATTTTTTGTATTTAAAGTTAAAATCATGATGAATTGTCCTAATAATGGTCGAATTATGCAATAATATCGTTAGCGATCGATGTTTGAGTCCGAAAAAGGATCTAATGTAGGTAAAATGAGTGAAAACACATTAAAATAAGGGTTTAGCTGACGTAAATTAAAAAAGTGTTCAACAAACTTCGTAAGTTTTGTGACTTTTAAAGAACTTTAAGATATCTTTTTTGTTACAACTGTACTATTTATTTAAAATAAACAAGAATCATCATCTAGTTACGAGTTTTGTTTTTATCTATAAATTAAATAAAAAACATAAAAAACACTTAAAAATAACTGGTTAACAAATTTAAGTTAATAATTGTCAAAAAAATCCGAACGGAATAAAAATAGTTATTAAAGTAAAAACTTTTTCTTTTTGAAAATATACACGAAACGGGTTTCGTGTATATTTTTTGTATATATTAAATATTGTGTGTTTTCATAGGGCTGTGATAGTATATTCAAGGCGCCATACATGAGGGAAGTGCGATGCACATCCTATGAATTTAAAAATATTTGATATTAATAGAAGAATGAGGTTTTTTTATCGTGTTTAAGTTTAATAGTAAGAAGTTGAAGGTTGCTGTGGCAGTGGCTCTTTGTAGCGTTGCCGTTTCTACTACTGCATTAGCTTCATGGCAATTGTTGAATTTTAATTCTAAGGGCTATGAAACTGTTGTCAATGCTGTTAAGAAAGACGGCGTTGTTGATGGCGTTCTTACAGCAGCTCAAGAAGAAATCACGGCTTTGAAGAATGTCGTTAGCGCACGTTCATCAGAAACAAAGGCCGTTCAAAATGCTGCTAACAGCCAAATGTCATCTGTTAACACAGATATTGACTCAGCCGCTTCTTCAGCTTCTGACCTTGAAAAGAAGGCCAGTGCCTTGCAAGCTTCTATTACTGCTGATTCAAGTAGTGTCTCTTCAGCAACGACAGCAGACACTGAAGTCGTTTATGTAGACTCTGTTACACAATAAGTTGGCACTGATAGCTCAAATAATTAAATTAAACAAGCAATGATACTGATAGTGGGATTCAGATGTAAATTACATTTGATCCCATTTTTTGAAATGAGGTCGAATGTTTTATAACAGGCTATTAATGGGTGAATCCAAATGCGAAAGAAAAAAATAGTATTAATCTTGTTGCCGATGTTGTTGTTAATTATTTCAGTGTCAGCAAATGCGACATTTTTATTGACGCGGGCACATACCGAAAATTTGCGGGCGACTGATCAATCGATTGCCAATGTGAGTGATCTGTTAACGCAATCAACGGTCAAGATTAAGACATTGAAGCAACAATTAAGCGATACTAAAGACCAGAACACAAATCTGTTGAATAATCAAAATACATTGTTTACGGCCTTAAATGTTACGGATTTGGATGCGGCAGAAGCCAAAATCAATGATATGAGTAAACAAATTGCCGCGCTGAAGGATATGGGTATCACCAATGTTGATCAGATCACTGGTTTGAAAGAGCAATTGGCGGAGTTAAAAACATCGCTCTCTTTGGGGGATGACTTTGATCCAACAACTAACTTAGTCGCTTCGGTTAATAATACAATTGATGAGCAGGTTGCTGCCAAAATTGCTGAGCAGACGCAGGCGTTAGAAACAAAGGTCGAGACGCTCCAAACGCTTGTGGATCGGTATGCAGATATTTTTGCGGATGCAGGTACCACAGCTGATTGGATTGCAAATGGTCCGGTGTTAAATAAGGTTACCGATCCAATGTATATCGCCACAGCGCAAGTCAATACATGGAGTAATCCAGCTGGTGGGTATACTTTAGGATTGAAAAAAATTGGTGCTTATTATGTCTTTTCTATTTTCAATGGAAATTCACAGTGGATTTGGTCGGGAACTTCATGGGTTCAAGGTCAAACAATTCAAAATGCCGCTGGGGATGTCTTTTTGAATGCATACCGAGACGGTTATTGGCAACCCTTCCAAAATAGCTTGGCGACCAAGACCTTAAATAATGTCAGTACAAAAGATTACATCATGGTCTATGCATCTTCCTCTAAGAAAACTGAGAAAGCTTTTCTACCAGGGTTGCCAGCAACGGTTAATCGCAGTCAGCTGGCTAGCCAGACTTCAACGAGTGTAGGTAACTACTATGGTTGGGTTAGTGGTGGTGTCAGTGTTACTTGGGTGCCTGATGCGACAAACTCGGTGACAGGTACTTTCCAAATCACCGTTGCAGGTTATGTATCAACAGATGGCCAGCAACATGTGTATCAGTATGTACCACATCCTAATACCACTGATAGTATCTATTCAGGTGGTGCGACGAATCGTACAATTAATGATGTCTCTAATGTTTGGAAAGAAATTAAGTAATGCATATTAAAAAGGAATCATCCATGCTGGATGATTCCCTTTTTTGTATTGTTTAACTCTTTTGATAGATACGTAGCGCTTGCTTACCATGGGTAAAGTAGTAGGCCGTGTAGGTCACGGCAAACACTGCGGTGATAGCAAGCATTACCCAGATATCATGGCTGATTGAGCCACCAATCATCATGGCTTCACGTAGGGCATGGATACCATAAGTCATTGGGAGATATGGTCGAATGGTAGCAAAGAACTCATTCGAGAGTTGGATGGGATACGTTCCCTCAGCACCACTCAGCTGGAGTACCAATAATATCAATGATAGAAAGGCACCTGGTCGTGATAACCATAGATTTAGCGTGGAGACAATCATGGCAAACATCAATTCAATGATGAGTAAGACTCCCACAGACTTGGCTGTACTCAAGGCATCAAGCCCTAAGATGAAGTGTACACCAACTGCAAGAATGGCCACGCTGGCCAGAGAGAAGGCTGCGAGTAAGGTCGTCTTATCGATAAAGTAGCGGAACGCATTCTTATACTTGCCATGAGGTGTCACCATGTCCATTAACAAATTAAAGGCCATCAGACCGACGTAGAGACCGACTGACATCATCAATGGTGCCATTCCGGTACCGTTGTTGGCAACCTTGGTTTGATCTGTGTGCTTCGTTAGGACCGGCTTAGCGATCTGATCATAGATGGCAGAAGTGCCTTTTTGATCGGCAATTTGTTGGGCGCCATCGGTTAATGAATTAGCTAATGTCGTTTCACCATTGCTTAACTTCGTTAGGGCTGGACCAACTTGCTTTTGGCCAGTAGCTAATTGGTTAGCACCACTGTCTAACTTTTGCGAACCAGTGGCGAGTTCGTTAGTACCATTGGTAATCTTGCTATTGTTAGTGGCTAATTGGCTGAGGCCACTCGTCAATGTGTTGCCACCAGTGGTTAACTCATTGATGCCGCTAACTAAAGCGGGGGTGGCTTGTTGCAACTGTTTGGTACCATTGGCCAAGGTAGTCGCACCACTCTTTAGGGTCGCACCCTTATCTGTTAAGGTTTGCAGACCGTCAGCTAAGGTTGTTGAACCTGTAGTTAGTTTAGCAACCCCAGTCTGTGTTTGGGTGATATATAATGCCATACCACCATATAGGGTGGTAGTGTCATCTTTTGTGCCGAATGCGCTATTTAATGCACTGACTCCCGTAGCAAGTTCCTTTTTTTGTTCTGTGGCAGTTGTTTTAAGGGTGGTTAATTGACTCGCTAGGGTCGTTAGTTGGGTTTGCATATCCTTCATAACAGTGGTCGTAGCAGCAGTATCCGATGAACTTTGGACTGCTTTTTGAATCGTGGCTGCCTGTTCATCAGTCAAATTAGCTGTCTGAATGGCGGTCGTTAGATTCTTGGTTAGAGTAGCCTGTTGAGTTTGGGCACCAGTTGACAAGGTTTTTAAATCAGTGGCCAAAGTGGTCATTGTTTTTGTGATGGCAGTCGTGTCGGTGGAACTTTGTGACAAACTTGAATTCAATTTGTTTAAGCCCGCCTGGAAGGTACTGAGTCCTTCTTGAAGGGTTGTCACTTTGTTATTATTAACGGCTGCTTGCATCGTTTTGAGACCAGCGTTTAATTGCTGAGCACCGGTATTTGCTTTTGACACTCCGGCGGTATATTGCGTAATCCCAGTGCTCAACTGTTGGGCACCTGAATTCAATGAAGTGATCCCAGTCGTCAGTGTCGGTGTTTGCGCCTGTAATTGGCTTAACCCAGTGGCAAGCGATTTGCTACCGGTGCTGGCAGAGGCAACTCCATTTGTATAAGTAGAAAGTTGATTATTGAAACTGTTAATACCTGTGTTTAGGGTCGTGGTACCGGCAGCCAAGGTATTTAGATTAGTCGTGATGGTCTGAACTCCAGATTGTAACTTGGTCGTCCCAGTTTTTAATTTGGTTGCCCCAGCTGCACCGTCAGATAATCCGTCTCCAACTTTGGCGAGATTAGCATATAGTGCCTTGGCATACGTGCGCGTGACTTGCGCATTAACTTTGGCGACAAGTTTATTAATCGCTGATTCAGATAGTTTTGATGCAATAAAGTTATGACCAGCACTCGTTTCATAATTCAGACGCATGCGCTTAGGATTTTTGTCTGATAAACTCGCTGCGTTTTTTGAAAAGTTCTTGGGAATCGTGATCGCCATGACATATTTGCCATCATCTAATCCTTTTTTTGCCTGTTGCGCACTCGTCTGGGTGAAATTCATACTGTCACTATCGACTAATTGCTTGGCGAGGCTCTTACCAATCTTAATGGTTTTATGATTCTGTTTGGCCGCGTGATCGAGATTGACTACTGCGACCGGCAGTTGGCTAATTCTCCCGTAAGTATTCCAAACTGAATTTAAGAATGTTACGGCGTAGACTGAAGGGACAGTTGCTAGTGCGATGAACACAATTATTAAAAAACGCTTTTCTTTAAATATATATCGCCATTCGTGCATTTCGATTGGCCTCCTGAAAATTCATGTTCCTTATTATAGTGATTAAAAAAATTTGATTCAATTCACAAAAGTAGATACAATGTCTATTAAATTAAGATTTTGGGGAGGATCACGATGAAACACGCAGAACGTATCGCAAAGACCAAAGAAACCATCCAAAAAAGTTTTATGAGCTTGATGGCTGAAAAGGGCTATGATCGGGTCACGGTGACAGACATCATCACCCGTTCAGAAATTTCACGGGGGACCTTTTATTTACATTATTTAGATAAGGATGATTTGTTGCAAAAAATCGAGGGAGAATTATTAGATTATATTGGGGAACATAGTGATTTGAATGATCATACCGTGTTAGATATTTCACCGTATGAAGCCATTACCCATACGTTTGATTGGCTATATGAGAATCGCGAAATTCTACGTATCCTGGTGAGTGAAAAGGGTGATCCATACTTTATTTCAAAAATTTCTAATCTCCTGATGTACCGATTACGTGCCATGACTC
>CAACWZ010000415.1_pt1 | contig 11102 bp, 7 predicted proteins | sample 2275781 | NCBI WGS metagenome assembly CAACWZ01 (sample SAMEA5312474, study PRJEB27640) | indoor metagenome | biome: indoor environment; feature: uncontrolled; material: tiles wood | place: Germany | collected 2014-07-07
GTTCAGCCAACCACTTAATATCCTGCAATGAAGCCGCCCCCATCCGTGGATCCTCGGCCTTTGGTAGCGCTTGTGCTCCTTCAGGCATCTCCGCATCATCTACGTCTTGTGGAATTGAGACAAATGAAGCCCCTTTTTTCCCATCTTGAGCGGCCACAAAAGCATTCGCCAAAATTTCAGAAAGGTTGTTCTCATCTTGTACTTCAACCGCATATTTTGTAATTGACTCAAACAATGCGACGGACTTGGTTGATTGATGTGTCAACCGGTAAAGATCTTTACGGGGGACTTGGCCACCCAACGCAACGACTGGGTCACCCTCGGCTGTAGCAGTCATTAGACCGGTTGCCAAGTTACCCACTCCAGGTCCAGAGGTCGCAATCACCACCCCAGGCTGCCGGGTGATGCGCGCAAATCCTTGTGCCATGAAGGCCGCATTTTGCTCGTGGCGCGTAACAATTAGCTTGGGTGACTTTTGATCTGCTGCTGGTAATTCCAATCGTTCAAACAACCGATCAATTTTCGCACCAGGCACACCAAAAACATAATTAACGCCATGGTTATTCAATGAGTCAACAATAATGTCAGCTCCAAACTTCTTCTTAGCCATTTTTTACGCTTCCTTTTCTTATATTAATGCCTTTGATATTACCATAATTTAATGCGTGTTTGTAAAATAAAAGTCGACTTGATCAAGATATACAGCACTTTTGTTCACTAACTAGCAAAAAAAGTGAGTAGACCAATGCAGTCTACTCACTATCTATTTTTTACTTATCTGAATGCGGTTCGAGCACTTCTGCCTTACCAGATTCACGATGACCTTCAACTGATTCAGCAACCTTACGATTTGCTTCTTCAAGTGCTTGATCATAAGTCATTGGATCTGAGGCATAATCTCCCGTTCGACTATCCTTTGGCATTTCACCAGTTTCAAACAAACTTAAGATTTGCTTCTCATCCAACGTCTCGTACTTCAACAAGGCTTGCGCAATGGCTTCGTGCTTATCAGCATACTCCACGATGATATCATGCGCCTTTTGATGACCTTCAGTCGTCAAACGACGAACTTCTTCATCAATCAAATGGGCGGTTTGATCTGAGTATGCTGGTGATTCACCATATTGACGACCTAAGAATGGTTGACCACCACCCTCAAGCTGTACCATACCAAGCTTGTCAGACATTCCATACTCAGTAACCATTGAACGGGCAATGCCAGTAGCTTGCTCAAAGTCGTTTGAAGCGCCTGATGATTGTTGGTTGAAAACAATTTCTTCCGCCGCACGACCACCCATCAAACCAGCGATTTGATCCATGGCGTCCGTTTTGTTCATCAGCATTTGATCCTCACGTGGCAACATGATGGCATAACCACCCGCACGACCACGCGGTACGATCGTAACTTTATGCACAACGCGCGCATCATTTAATACCAGACCAACGATGGCATGACCAGCTTCGTGATAAGCAACTGTCTTACGTTCCTTTTCAGAAACGACCCGATCACGCTTAGCAGGTCCAGCAATCACGCGATCTTCTGCCTCATCAACGTCAACGGCTTCAATGGCAGACTTGTTTTGACGTGCAGCCAACAAAGCTGCTTCATTCAACAAGTTAGCTAAATCAGCACCAACAAAGCCAGGTGTTTGCTTAGCAATTTCTTTCAAATCCACATCAGCAGCCAAAGGCTTGTTTTTAGCATGGACATTCAAGATAGCTTCACGACCCTTAACGTCAGGACGACCAACCAAAATCTTGCGATCAAAACGACCTGGACGGAGCAAGGCTGGATCCAAAACATCGGCACGGTTAGTAGCTGCCATCACAATGACACTTTCATTACCTTCGAAACCATCCATTTCAACCAACATCTGGTTCAAAGTTTGCTCACGTTCATCATGACCACCACCCATGCCGGCGCCACGTTGGCGACCAACAGCATCAATTTCATCAATAAAGATGATTGATGGCGCAGTTTTCTTAGCGTTTTCAAACAAATCACGAACACGTGATGCTCCAACACCGACGAACATTTCGACGAAATCAGAACCTGAAATTGAGTAGAATGGTACGCCAGCTTCACCAGCAACGGCGCGGGCAAGCAAGGTCTTACCAGTTCCTGGAGGTCCTTCAAGAAGGACACCCTTTGGAATTTTAGCACCTAACTTAGTGAACTTGGCTGGATCCTTTAAGAATTCGACCACTTCGACCAATTCTTGCTTTTCTTCTTCCGCACCAGCAACATCACCAAAACGAATCTTGTTATCTTCAGGATTAGATGGTTTAGCCTTTGATTTACCAAAGCCCATCATGCCCCCAGCACCGTTACCGCCACCGTTACGCATGCCACCCATCATCAAGTAGAAGAATCCAATCATCAATAACACTGGTACCAATGTCACAAGGACACTACCCCACATATTTGATGATTCAGGCTTCGTTGTGATGTCAGTATTAGTCTTCGCTGCAGCTGTTTGAATCTCTTCAACTACTGGATCATTAGACAATACTTGTGTGGTAAATGTTGTTACCTTTGTCGTTTTTGAACCAGAAATCTTAGCTAACAAGTCTTCACTTGAAGAGTCAGATGTCTGAGCCTTACGATATGTTCCCGTAATGTCATATACTCCGGCACCCGGTTGAATTTCGATTGATTTAATTTGCTTGTCCTTCATCTGAGTAATAAATTCAGAAGTTGTGACTTTCTTGACGCTCGTAGATTGTGTCGGTCCAGCGAACCAATACACTAATCCTAAAATCGCCAAAATCACAATCATGTAGAACAAGCTATTGCGCACGAAATTATTCCCGTTGCCGCCATTACCATTCGGACGATTGTTCATCTATTCCTCCTACCGGACATGTCTTGAAGCAGACTATACTAGATCCCTACAATCTAGCCTAGTTCCTTCAATAAATGGCCTTGTTAATTAAGCCATTTGCAATCTTGCACATGCACTCAATGTATCCTATTATATCAAATTTTGCTCACATTAATACCAAACTAAGCATTAGTGTTCTGGTGTAATATCCACAACATCTTGATGCTCTGGGGCGTATACTTCAAGCTTCAAGACACCAACATATGGCAAGTTGCGATACAAGTCCTTATAGTCCAGACCATAACCCACCACAAATTCCTTTGGCACATCGAAACCAATGTAATCAACATTAGCCTCAACCACACGACCATCCTTCTTATCTAAAAGGCTAGCCACCTTAACACTCTTAGCACCACGCTCCATCAACATATCAAGCATAAAGCGAAGTGAACGACCAGTGTCCACGATATCTTCCATAATGATGATATCACGTCCCTTAATATCAGATGTAATATCTGTCACCAGCTTGACTTCACCTGAACTAGCCACGCCACCATTGTAGCTTGATACGTTAATAAATTCGACTTCTGAATATTGCATGTGACGCATGACGTCAACCGTCCACAACGCTGCTCCCTTGAGAACGGAAAGGATGATTGGCGTACGTCCCTCATAGTCACGAGCCAATTCCTCGCCGATACGTTTAGCTGCTGCGGCAATATCTTCAGCGCTATACAATACGCGTTCAATATCATTATTCATGTCCCATTGGCTCATGTTAAATTTCTCCTTCAATATATACACAAAGTTAAGTTTAGCATGAAATGCATCGTTTATTAAGTCATTATTAATAATGTTTAACGAATAAATGACTTTTTTCACGCACAAGTTGCAACCCAGCTTCCAGATTAACCGTCCCTTGTGCGACACTCCTATTTTGCATGAGTTGAATCACTTGTTGTAACTGCCGGTCTTTCACTACATAAACGTGCTGCTTTTCCAACCAACTTTGCAAAATCAACAACACTTGGTTTTCTGGTTGCTGCCAGTCAAATTGTCCCGCGTCGATTTCGACCATCCCCCGCGAGATTCCTTGTTGGGCTAATGCAATCATCCCGGTTAATTGATCAGCAGAATCAATAATATGATCACTCACTGCTGAATTGATTTGCCGCATTTCAGGCAAAATCACTCGCCGAATGCGATTACGCGCATAATGCAGATCGGCATTCGTACTATCTTCAATCCAATGCGTAATTGGTTGGGCAACAATGTTTGGCAGTTCATGCTTTGCCAACTGGAGCAGTGGTCGGACAATCGTCAACCCATTCCACGTTATCGTTGGTGTCATCCCAGCTAACTGGGCCAAACGACTGCCTCTAATTAATTTAAACAAGATGGTTTCTGCCTGATCGTCACGATGATGGGCCGTAATAACCTTACTTGCTTTCCATAGGTCTGCATAGCGTTGCAAGATTTCATACCGTCGCTCCCGCGCAAGGCCTTCCACCCCACTCGTTGGTACCTCATCCCAATCCATCTGGGCCATCATAATATTTTCAAAGCGTTGGCCATGTGTCGCAAGCCAATCCGCAACAAATGCCTCTTCCATATCGGCATCCGAACGTAGTCCATGATTGATGTACACCAAGCTGACCCGTGGCTGCAAATCAACTGGTAAGCTACCATCCGTCAACCAAGTTGCTAGATGCAATGAATCATAGCCACCAGAAAACGCGACAACCACATGATCAGACGCTGAAAAAAGTTGGTTTTCACGGATATATTTAATCAACTTAAGCGCAATCTGATTAACTTTCATCTGCTGCTTCCTTTACAAAATCACTAGGGATCATACCCGTGTCTCACCAATACCATCATTAATTTACAAAAAACTGCCGAAGCAATTACGCCTCAGCAGTTTTTTAGTCGCTTGAAGAATCAGTGATGTTAAAGACGGTCTCACCATTCTTTGTATACATGTAACGCTGACGAATCAACTTTTCCACGTAATCATCATCCTTCAAATTCTGTTTTTCTTGCTTTAGCTGAGCATTTTCTTTCTTCACCTTAGCCAAAACCTTCTGCTGCTGACGAACACTCGCCTGTGCCTCATGTAATTTCGGAACCTGTAAGCCAACGGCAAGCACGCCCAATACAAACGCAACAGCCATCACGATGATAACCCTACGGTGGCGGCGCTTGTAAACACGACGTTCATACTTAGCTCGTGGTGCATCATAACTTTCGACGATTTCGTCATTGATATTCACAATGTTATTAGGTCGTTTAGCCATAATACACCCCCTTCTGCCCTTTACTTTTCCTACTTTACGCCAAAAACAAGGTGGGTCGAGTTTTTTAAAAAGCTCTTAACTTTTTTATATAAAAAAGTAACGATGCGTTATAAAAAATGCTAAAACCAAAGCTTTTTCCCAATTAAATACCGTGACTAACCGTAGCCAGCACCGATATTATTCTGGATCATCGGCATAATTGGTCTCGTAAGTTTCACTCACGATACTATACATGTGTTCAGCGGCTTCCTTTTTAGTCGTTTCAACAATGCGTTCAATCTTAACTACCAATGTCTTATTACCAAAACGAATTGTCAGATCATCCCCAACTTTAACATCCGCCGATGACTTCGCCGTCTTACCATTAATATCAATACGCCCTTGGTCAGAAATTTCCTTAGCAATCGTGCGTCGTTTGATCAAACGTGAAACCTTCAAATACTTATCTAATCGCATTATTTTCCTCTTTCAACTAACAGCTGGTAGATTTGATCACCTTTAGGTAATAATAACCACTCTGCCGGTGTCAATAATTCAAACTTCACTAATAAGGTGACAAACACCCCACCACCCGCAAAAGTACCTAGCAGGGTGGTTACTAGACTGGCCATGCGTGAAGTTCCCAGTAACCAGTCACCTAAGCTTGTTCCAATTATAGCAAAAATTATCAACATCACGAGGCTTATTACCACTTTAGTTACCCAGGTGCCAGGCAAAGCGCCGCGCCAGCTCAGATTAGGCATACGATAGATCGTGTACACCATAAGCGGCAAAATTGCGATAATTGTGGCGATACTGGCACCGGCAACACCCCACCAGGCAACTAAATCACTGTTCAGTAGATATTTGATAACTAGTGCCATCCCAATCCAAAACATCAAACCACGGGTACGATCAACACTTTGTAAAACACTGCTTAATAATAAAATGATCGTCGCAGGTAAAATTAATACGACATACCACGCTAAGGCGATACTTCCCTCACGCGAGCTAAATAACATCTGATTCATTTGTGGCATAATAGCAATCATACCGCACATCGTGGCACTGGCGACGAGCACCGTTACCCGTAATGCACTTCGAAAATCATGCTGGAAATCATGATTTTGCTGGCGTAAATGATAGGTCCGTAACGCCGGTAGTAATGATGCACTGACGCTGGTTGCTAACACCATCCCCAACTGTAACATTGGTTGACCACGATCATACACTCCTTTAAGTGCCTCCGCTGTCTCAACTGAGAGCCCCTGTGCCACTAATGCCACCTTCAAGGTCATTGAATCCATTAATTGTAACAATACCAATAACATTGCTAGTAATGTAATTAGCCCACCTTCACGGAAAAAACGGCGTCCTAATTGCCACCAGCTAGGCAACTGATCTACTTTACCAATTTTCCCTGACCAGATTGCAACCAACACTCGCCACAATAAAACAATGGCAAAAACAGCCGCAATTGGCGCACCAGCCATAGCCCAGGCACCCATTTTATAAACCGACCAGTGCCCTTGGACTGCAACTAGAGCTATCGTGAGGATGACGATAACGCGAATTACTTGCTCCACTACCTGTGACAGCGCCGTGGGAAGCATATTCAAATAACCTTGTGAATACCCCCGACTAATCGATAGCAATGGCATACACAAGTACAGCCAAGCCACCGCTTGAATCACTGGTGCTAAACGTTTGTCACCACCAAGCAATCCAGCCATGGGCATTGCGCCAAAGAAAAGCAAGGCAAACATAAGTATCCCAACGATACAAAAAATAATGAAAAGCCGGCGTGCGACCGCTTTGGCATGCACTTCATCAGGTTGTTCGATAATAATTTTCGAAACAAAAACCGGCCAACCACTCAGAGCCAATACGACTGCAATCCCATATAACGGATAAACTTGTTGATAGACATAAAATCCTGTATTACCAACAATATTTTGAAATGGCACCCGGTAGATTGCACTGAATAATTTCGCGATAAATCCCGAAAGCGCTAAAATACCAGCCCCGGCCATCACATTATGCGTCACCTTCATCGGTCTCTTCCTCCGCTGGCACAAAGCTTGCTACAAATGTCTGTACCCCATTTAACCAAGTATCAACCGTCATTTTAGGCTGGATCACTAAATCAATCTGCACCGGACTGGCACTCACCGCGGAACCACGTAACCCCGATGGCTTTAAGGCCGCTAACCAATCAACATCAGCTAATTGCGCCTTTTCGGCAAACTTAGCATGCAATAAGGCGGGTATTTTGAAATCCTGCTTAATACTAATGATATTAGCCCGATCCGCGAGACTCTTTATATATGAAACAACTAATAAGCGGTTGACTTCGGCGGGTAACTCACCAAAGCGATCGATCATATCAGCCGCTAATGCATCAAATTCTGCCGGCTTAGTTGCTTTACGGATTTGTTGATACAAATCAATCTTTTGCGGTCCGGCTGGGACATAATCACTTGGCAAATAAGCTTCAACTTGCAAATCAAGTTCAGCATCGGTGAGCGTCTGACGCTTGGTCTTACCCTGCTTCAGAGCGACCGCTTCTTGCAGCATCTTCGTGTACAAGTCATATCCAACTGAATTAATGAAGCCATGTTGTGACTGCCCTAATAAATCACCTGCGCCACGAATAGAAAGATCGCGCATCGCAATTTTGAAACCTGAGCCAAGCTCAGTGAAATCACGGATTGCCGACAGCCTTTTTTCACTTTCCTCACTGAGTGACCTGTTTCCTGGATACATAAAGTAAGCATACGCAATATTATTCGAACGGCCGACCCGACCACGGAGCTGATATAGCTGCGCCAGTCCCATGTGGTCGGCATTTTCAACTAACAAGGTATTCGCATTTGGGATATCGACACCAGTCTCGATAATCGTGGTGGTCACCAACACATCGTATTCGCCGTTAATAAAGTCAACCAAAACACCTTCTAATTGCACTTCAGACATTTGACCATGCACATAGCCCACCCGTGCTTCTGGCACCAATGATTCAACATAGCTCACGACTTGTTCCATATCCTCTACACGGTTGTGCAAATAGTATGTTTGACCACCACGGGCCATTTCGCGTTCGATTGCAGTGGCGATTGCGCGACCGTTTTGTTCAATCACATATGTTTGAATTGGGTAACGATTAGCTGGAGGGGTTTCAATGACTGATAAGTCACGCGCCCCGACCATCGCCATATTCAATGTGCGTGGAATCGGTGTTGCTGTCAGAGTTAAAACATCAACTTCCGTTTGGAGCTGTTTCAAACGCTCTTTATGTTTGACACCAAAGCGTTGCTCCTCATCAATAATCAATAGCCCAAGATCTGCAAATTCGATACCCTTACCAAGTAATTTATGTGTTCCCACAACAAAATCCACTTGATGATTCTTCAAATCTGCCAGAATTTGTTTTGTTTGTTTGGCCGTTTGGAAACGGGATAGCATCGCAATACGCACCCCAAAATCGGCAAAGCGTGCCACCATTGAGTCATAATGCTGTTGCGCCAAGATCGTCGTGGGCACCAAAATCGCAACCTGTTTATTTTCATGCACGGCTTTGAAAGCGGCGCGAAAAGCTACTTCTGTTTTACCAAACCCGACATCCCCCACCAACAAACGATCCATGGGTTGCCTTTTCTCCATATCAGCTTTAATCTCGGCCGTTGATCGAATCTGATCAGGCGTCTCGGGATAAGGAAAAGCCTCCTCAAATTTACGAATAGTGTCATCATCTGGCGCATACGCATATCCTTGGCGCATTTCACGTTCTGCATATAGTTGAATCAATTCATCCGCAATGTCTGCAACCTTTTTGGCCACCTTGGCACGTGTTCGAGCCCATTGTGGACTACCCAACTTATTGATTTTCGGCGCCTTTTCAGCGGCACCAACATATTTTTGGACCAAATCTAGCTGTGTCACTGGAATGAAGATTTTAGCACCCTCTTGGTATGAAATCGTGATGTAGTCTTGCTTCACACCACGATGATCAATCGTTTGCATGCCTTCATACACACCAATACCATGATTAACATGGACGACGTAATCACCCGGATTCAATTCATTGTAACTACGCAACCGTTCCGCGTTACTCAACAACTGACGTCGCGGTGCTTTCTTGCGCACCTGCTGGAATAATTCATGCTCCGTGAGCACCACTAAATTTAATGCGGGCAATTCAAACCCCGCACTGAGCTGCATGGTTGTGATTTGCGTACGGCCGACAACCAATTGATCTGTGGATACCGTATTTACTTTGATACTAAAGTCGCTAAATGTCGCCGTGAGTTTTTCAGTCCGTTCAACCGTATTAGCTAAAAAGACCACCGTTTGATTTTGCGTCTGCCAACGTTGTACTTCACCTTTTAACAATGGTATCTGACCGAAGAATTGTTGCGTTGGTCGCACCACGACATTCGTAATACTCGTTTGCCGTAAATTACCAATCCCTCGTTGAAGAGGTGAAACCACGATACTAGCATGCGCATCGGTGCGTGCTAGCTCAGTAATTTTCACCCCCAAGTCCATCGTATCCAACACAGTCGCTTCTTCTAGATGGCGACTCCACCACTCGCCGTTATCTAACTCGGCTTGTGCTGCATTCTCCAACATACGAGGATAATCATCATAGACAACCACACCATGTTCTGGTAAATAATCCAGTAATGTCGCGGGGTTAGCGTACAACAAGTGTAAATAGCTGCGAATTTCCGGCAGTAATTGACCTTCTGCTAACAAATTTAGCATTGGGGTAAAAGCTTCTGTTAAATGGCGCTTGGCAGCCCCCTCAAGCTTGTCCCGACGCACTGTCATTGCCTGTTCCAAACGTAACACCGCGCCGTCAATCTCAGCTGGATCGAGCACTAAATCAGTGACTGGTAAAATTTCCAATTCATCCAACTCTGCCAAACTATGCTGGTCACTAGCATCAAAAAAGCGCATCGTGTCCAAATCCGTATCAAAGAAGTCTAACCGTACTGGATTTTCTTGATTCAACGGATAAATATCAAAAATTGACCCACGTAATGCATACTCACCCGGATTTTCGACTGCATCCCTGCGTTCGTAGCCCATTTTCTGGATCATTCGTTGCAAAGCTGTTAAATCATATTGCTGATCAAAGGTGATTTTTAACGTTGCCACAGCAAACGAATTTACTGGTGGCAGATAACGTTGTACGCCCGCAAAACTAGTAATCACAATGGCTTGCGAATCGGTTAGCAACCGATGTAGCGCCTCCACCCGTAGCAAACGGGTTTCAAGTGATGACACTGAAATCTCAGCACCAATCGTTTCTTCGGCGGGGAAAATTGACACATGGGTCTCGCCCACTAAGCCAGCGATATCCTCGGCTAATTGATCCGCATGAAATTGACTATCCGTGACAACCACCATTGGATATGTGCTTTCTCGTTGCACAGCGGCATAATACGCTGCACGAGCTGGCCCAGTGATACCTGTTAATACGTGACGTCCACCGGTTCGAACAGCTTGCGCTAATTGTTGTAATTCAGTATTTGCTTGTAAAAGTCCAACTAAATCCACCTTATTCTCCTTAATTAAACTTATTCATAAGCGTAGGCATATCATCACCTTGCGCTAACGCCTTAATAATCTCAATTGATTGATCGATTCCCTGCATAATCACCGGTTGCTCATCAGCTGAAAATTTTCCTAAGACAAAATTCACAACCGCCTGTTGTTCATGCTTAGGGTGTGCGATACCAAACTTAAGCCGATTAAATGTCTGGGTATTTAGGTGTTGCGCGATTGACTTGATACCATTGTGACCGCCAGCTGAACCTTTCGCGCGTAGACGTAATTTACCTAGATCCATGTCCATATCATCTTGAATAATCAACAGATCGGCCAAATCCAAATCATAGTAAGCAACCAAAGGGCCCACCGCACGACCAGAATCATTCATATAGGTAGTTGGTTTCACAAGTAATACCTTTTCGGTACCGAGATACAAATCAGC
>CAACWZ010000238.1_pt1 | contig 11088 bp, 9 predicted proteins | sample 2275781 | NCBI WGS metagenome assembly CAACWZ01 (sample SAMEA5312474, study PRJEB27640) | indoor metagenome | biome: indoor environment; feature: uncontrolled; material: tiles wood | place: Germany | collected 2014-07-07
GATTGGTCACAATACTATAAATCGTAATCATGGCCGCCGTGCCAAAGGAGGCCGCGACATTTCGAATCGTCGTAAAAACCGCCGATGCATCTGGCATCAAGGACAACGGCACCGCATTGAAAGCTTCGGTTTGCATTGGCATCAACACCATCACCAAACCTAAGTTTCGTAGAATTTGCCCGACAACCGGTAGCCAGATTGGCGTATCGATTGACATGAAGGCAAAGACCACCGTACCCATGGCCGCAACTAACATCCCCAAGGGGGCTAGTTTACGAACACCATAGCTGTCATACCACTTACCGCTTGCTGGCGAAAGTATCGCCGTCAGAATAGCACCTGGCATCAAGGCCAGCCCCGAAATTAGCGCTGAATCTCCTTTAACATCTTGAATATACAGCGGCATCATCAAGGATCCACCATACAACGCGGCCATCAACACCACGTTAATGAGTGTGGCCACCCAGAAATTATGATAGCGGAAAACGTCAAAATTCAGTAATGGCACCTGGCTGTGGGTCTGTTGCCAGACAAACAACATGGTCACTGCTATGCCCAAAATAATGAAGCCCCATACATTCGGCGATGCCCATGCGCCATCACCTGCATTGGAGAAGCCATATAGCAATGAACCAAGGCCAATTGAAGACAGGACTACTCCTAGAAAATTGAACTTCAAAAACTTTTGTTCACCAATATTTTGCAACAAGAAAAACGCTAAAATCAAATCAATAATGATCAGCGGTGCCACGCCCAAAAAGAGCCAGCGCCATGAAAAATTAGACACAATAAATCCAGAAAGGGTTGGTCCAATGGTAGGCGCAAAATTTAACGCCAACCCAATGATTCCCATTGCTGAACCACGGCGTTCAATGACGAACAAATTCATGACCACCACGTTCATCAAGGGACCAAAGACCCCGGAACCAATGGATTGAACCACACGTCCAGCAATCAAAACCCCATAATTAGGGGCAAATCCGGCAATCAACGTTCCCAGCGCAAAAATGGCCATCGCCCATAGGTACAGTGTCCGCGTCTTGAGCCGTTGAATTAAAAATGCTGTTAACGGTACCATGACACCGTTAACTAACATGTAACCATTTATCAGCCATTGTCCAAGTGATGTACTAATATGAAATTCTGTCATAATACTTGGCAAGGCCGTGTTCATTAGCGTTTGATTTAAAAATCCCAGGAACACACCGGCAATTAAAATAATTAATACCTTGCGATCTCGTTTACTCAGGGTATCCATTCATACCTCCATTTTTTTATTCTGATAAATAGTCGCGACTAGCCCACTCATCCTCGAAAGCAGCCACAAATGCCCGCATCACCCGATCACGTTTTTCACCGATCCGCTTGGCTTCGGTGGTATTCAAGTAGTCTTTTAATAAAAAGAGTTTCTCATAAAAATGATTAATCATCGTTTCACCAGTGGGATCTCGATACTCCGCCTTAGTTTTTAGTTCACGTGGTGGCATAGTTGGGTCGTATAAAGCATGGCCAGCCTGCACACCGTATTGAATCACCCGCGCCACTGCAATGGCTCCAATGGCTTCGAGCCGATCGGCATCTTGCACAATTTGACCGGCCAATGTGAGTGGTTCCGGCTGTCCAAATCGTTGCTTACTCCAGGACATATTATCAATGATTTGAAAAATTTCACTTGCTTGTGCTGTCGTGACACCAATCTTATTCAAAAAAGTCACCACGTTTTGTTTGGCAATAGCGACATCTGCCGTTAATTTATCATCGTAAGTATCATGCAAAATACCTGCAGCTAATGTAATAAATTCATCCGCAGTTGGTTCAGACTTTAAGAGATGTGTGATGAGTAGTCGCACACGATCAATATGGTCCATTCCGTGGCCGGTCTGATCAGTTGCCAAAATCGACGTAGTAAAATCGTAAATGCGTTCAATTTGCTTTACTTGCTTTTCCTGCACAATGCGCCTCCTGTTATTTAGAACAATACGGTGACAATTAACCAAAGAACACCAATGGTCCCGATAAATATGCTAAAGAACAGCACGATGGGGACAAGGAGCATCTGAGATATTAATATATAATCTACGCCCATTATGGCTAAAACACTAGCTAAAATGACCAATAAACTGATATAGAGCATTACGCCAGTCCAAGCGCCGCGCCAATCAGCACGGCTGAGATGCATCCCTAATCCTAGATTCACGGTTAATAGCACCCAGATGACGATACGCCACCACGGTTCAGTCAAAAACACATCCCAGCGTAAGTCCACGAGGTCAAATAATGCCGGCCATAACCATTCGGTGATGAGAGCTATCGCGCCACTAATGCCAAATACTGGGGCAATACCAATAAAAAAATTACCCATTTGTTGATAAATATTACCTGGGGTCCATACATGTGAGACATATCCCATGCGGCCTGCGTGGTCACCCACAAAGGGACGTTGCAAAAGCCGCATGTCATCTATTTTATGGCCAAACAGCAATGCCATCCCCGCATGTGATAATTCATGGACTATTGTGCCTAGTCCACTAAAAATCACTAAGCTATTTTCCCCTAATTTTGTCCCCAAATGACCATTAATGTGGGCGACCAAGACCGATATCATCGCACTACCTAGGACCGGTATCCCCAATAACGCCACAATCACGACAAAAAGAAGTTGGCTAAAGTCAGTCACTATTGCCATCCTTAGTTTGGATATCTGCAAATTCACCGTGCACAAATTCGGCTAATTGCTGAGCATCCACACGAATTAAACGACCTAATTCGCCACCTGAAACCGTAATTGTGCCCATTTCCTTGGCGGCATTATCAAAATAAATGGGGAATTTTTTTGTTTGCCAGATACCCACTGGGTTATTGGCTCCATGGACATAGCCGGTCGTTTTCTGGAGATCTTTCGTTGGGATTAAAGTCACTTTTTTGTTACCTGATACCGCAGCCAATTTTTTCTCATCTAAGTGAGTTGTTGTTGGCACCACGCCAATCACCGGGCCAGTGACGTTACCGATCATCGCTAAAGTCTTATAAATCTGCTGTTCTGCCAAGCCATATTGCTCTAACACACCCTCTTGATGCTTGATACCACCCTCTAGCACAATACTGTCGTATGGAATTTTGGCCTTATCTAGGATTTGTTCAACTAAAATCTTTTTAATACGTTGCTTTTTTGCCATGTTTTGTCTCCTTATCAATTTAAATACGGCCAATTTTTAAATGCTGGCAGTAAGTAAAAAAGCCATCATAAAACCGATAGCCTTTTCATAATACTATGAAAACCAATACCACCCTGTCAGGGCGACGATTACCAAGCCGTAAATCGTATACTGCATCCGACGTAAATCACGTCCGAGCACAATCAACGACACCGCTGCAAACAATCCGACAATTGCTAATAAAGTATGCGCCATCTATTCTTCCTCATTTTGATTATAGCCCCAAGCTTTGGGAAAAGTGACCTCACCGTCCATTTTCATTAAGGCCCCTGGATATAGATCTTTCACCATGAAATAATTCAGATCCATGTTAAAACGCGGCTGTAAGGTTGTTGGTATTTCATTCGGACTGTGATAGCCAAACCGACGCCAATAGTTCGGCCATCCCATGACGATTACGGCGGCATAGCCGGCATAACGGGCACTCACTTCGAGTTCTTCGGCAAGGCGCCACCCTAAGCCACGCCCGCGAAATTCCGGAATGATGACCACCGGACCCAAGACACCAATCCGTCCCGCGTCACGGTTTTCCGCCACCTGCGCATCAGACAACATACCATAACCAATAATCTGGTTATTAAATTTGATCACAATCTCAATTGGTAGCTGACCATTTGGCTGCTCAATACGAAGAGCCCGGACTTGTTGTTCTTCAATGAGTGTACTATAAGTAGCTTCATCGAATGAACGCCGAATCACTTGGTCAATTTCAGTATAATCTTGCGGTGTGGCGAAATGAAATGCCATTTCATTCAACAGTGATGATGCTGATAATTGACGCACCGGATATCGGTCAAAAATGTACCCCAACTGTTGCATAAATCGTAATTTTTGCGCGTCACTTTGCCGGCTATCTTCATCACGATCAGTTGAAGCAATCAAGGCAGCAAAAACATTAAACAAGTCGTATGTATTCAGAACAAAATAATCCGGCATCGTGTGCACGAAATTATAAATCGACGGCAGTTCATGGCCAATTAATTCTTCAACAGAACTTTTGGGAATAAAGACAATCGTTAGTTGATCAATTAAAAAAACTGGTTCAACAACATCAGCGCGGGAAAACCCCAACCCATACATCGTCTCTTCAAGGGCCGCCGCGTTGTTAAACTGTTCATCTTCAATAATCATTGGTGTGACATAGGCATTTAGATTGTATCCAGAAATAATTTCTAGTGCGAATGAACCCGAAATAATCGGCAAAATATCATGCAAATTTAACTGTGCGACTACCGATTCAAACAAATCAAAACGTTGACTTTCCATATTTCGAGCTCCTTTCGCCATTCGTTACGCTGTAACGATTATACCGTACATTGTCTTAAAATAAAAAAAGGCAACTGAACAAAAACCCGTCAGTCGGAGAAAATTCCAACTGACGGGGTTTTGTTCAAACACTCATCGCGTTGACCTTTATTATTTTAAGCTTTTGCTTTAATTTCGCGTTCATATTGCAACCATGCTGGAATCAGGAAGGCTACCGATGCAGTCCAAGCTAACGGATTTGCAAAACTAGCTCCCCAAAAGCCAAAGACACTGACTAACCCAAAAGCCGCCACTGTCCGCGCAACCATCTCGCCAATCCCCGCCAAAGTTGGGGTACGCGTGTCACCTAACCCTTGAATGGCATAGCGTAACACAAATAATACCGCCAAAATGGCATATAAGGGGCCGTTCGCATAAAAGAAGATTTGCGCTAACTTCATCACACTGCCGGCTGCCTGATCAGATTGGTCAACAAACAGTTGTACTAACCAATGACCGCCGAAGACTTCACCAATCCCTAGCAGGATGGCGACACCAATACTCATCATGAGAGTCTGTCGCATACCGACTAAGATACGATCGTACTGACCAGCACCATGATTTTGGGCCACGTATGTTGCCATGGTCACCCCAAATGACATCAATACTAAGACTACTAACTGGTCGACTTTACTGGCCGCTGCATTCGCTGCCACCGCGTCGGTGCCAAGCGAATTCACAGCTGCTTGTAACGTGACCGAACCAATCGCAATAATTGATTGCTGAAACCCCAGTGGCAACCCCGCAGCTAAGTGCGCCCGGATTTCAGCGCCATCCCAAACTAAATCTTGACGCGATAGGCGTAGCGTTGGGATAAATTTATAGACATGCCACACACTCGTTACCGTTGAAACGCCATAGGCAATCACTGTTGCAATCGCCGCCCCAGCTACGCCCCAATGGAACACCAAAATGAACAAAAATTCCAACCCGATGTTTAATAACATTCCAACAATTAGGTGATAAAGGGGGGCATTACTATTGCCCACGGCACGCATGGCATTCGATATGACGTTATATCCCATTTGTGTGGCGACACCACCTAAGATGATCACGATAAACGTGTGCGCCATATCTAAAATTTCATGAGGGGTTTGCATCAGGATTAATAACGGCCGCACGCCCACCAAACTGATGATCGTTAAACCAATCGTAATAATAATTGAGGCTAAAATACTTTGCCCAAACGACTTTCGGACACCAGCAAGGTCCTTAGCACCAAAACGTGTCGCCGTAATAATTGACATCCCCGAACTGAACCCACCAACAAAGCCCAATGATAAAAACATAATCGCCCCGGTTGAACCTACAGCCGCGAGCGCGTCGACCCCTAAAGTTTGCCCAACAATCAGGGTATCCACGAAATTGTACAATTGCTGCATCAAATAACCCAAAATGATTGGGAAGGTGAACATCAAAATTAATTTCGTTGGATTGCCTTTCGTTAAATCTTGCATAATTAATTACTCCACTTAAAATTAGTCACTCTACTCATCATAAACAAATCAAACCAATATAAAAAGGACAAATCCGTAAAGACTTATCCTTATTACAAATTCTGATGACACTTGCCGTCAGATTAAAGCAAGATGTTCATATCAGCTAATTGCTTTTGTACTTCTTTGTGGTTCATGAATTGTTCGTACGTCATATCGGCACGATCAATTGACCCTTGGTCAGAAACAGCTACCACGTGGTTAGCAATTGTTTGGGCGAACGTGTGGTCATGTGATGTGAAAATCAAAGAACCCTTGTAATCAACCAATCCATCATTCAATGACGTGATCGACTCCAAATCCAAGTGGTTAGTTGGATCGTCCAGAATCAACACATTGGCCTTGGTTAGCATCAACTTTGACAACATCACCCGGACCTTTTCTCCTCCAGATAAGACATCCAATGACTTTTCTGAATCTTCACCCTTGAACAACATCCGGCCCAACAATCCACGTAGGAAGGTGTTGTCGTTTTCTTCCTTTGACGCGAAATCGCGCAAGAAGTCCAAGATTTGCATTTCTGGCTTTTCGAAGTTTTCAGCCATGTCCTTTGCCAAGTAATCACGTGAAGTTGTGACACCCCAGGTAACTGTACCAGTATCTGGCTCAATACGACCGGCTAAGATATCCAATAATACAGTGGCTGTGGCATCAGATTGTGCCATAATCAAAGTCTTATCATCTGGTGACAAGGTGAACGTGATGTTATCCAAAATCTTTACACCATCGATCGTCTTTGAGACACCTTCAACCCGCAACAAATCATTTCCGATTTCACGTTGAATATCAAATTTAATATATGGATACTTACGGGTTGATGGACGAATATCATCAAGCGTAATTTTATCCAATTGCTTCTTACGTGAAGTCGCTTGCTTTGACTTTGAGGCGTTCGCTGAGAAACGTGCAATAAACTCCTGCAATTGCTTAATTTGCTCTTCCTTCTTGGAATTAGCTTGTGATTGTAGACGCAAAGCCAATTCTGAAGATTCCTTCCAGAAGTCATAGTTACCCACGAATAACTTAATCTTACCAAAATCAACATCCAAGATCATTGTTGAAACGGCATTCAAGAAGTGACGATCATGGGAAACTACAATCACTGTGTTTTGGTAATCAGCCAAGAAGTCTTCTAACCAAGCAATCGTCTTAGTATCCAACCCGTTTGTTGGTTCGTCCAAAATCAAAATGTCAGGGCTACCAAACAATGCTTGAGCCAACAAAACCTTAACTTTAGTTGTTTCTGGTAGATCACCCATCAATGAGTAAGTATCAGCATCAGAAATACCAACGTTACGCAATAATTGCAAAGCTTCAGTTTCAGCATTCCAACCATCAAGCTCTTCAAAACGGGCTGATAATTCACCAACCTGAATCCCATCTTCATCTGTAAATGGATCGTGCAAATAAATGGCGTCCATCTCAGTCTTCACTTCGTATAATTCCTGGTGTCCTTGCAAGACTGTATCCAGAACTGTAAATTCATCGAACGCAAAGTGGTTTTGGACGAGTGATGACATACGCTCGTTTGTATCCATCGATACCGTTCCGGTCGTTGGGGCAAGCTTACCTTCCAACACCTTCAAGAATGTTGACTTACCAGCACCGTTGGCACCGATAACTCCGTATGTATTACCTGGTGTAAATTTTAAATTTACGTCGTCATATAGTTTCTTGCCTGAAAAGGCCACTGAAACATTTGATACTGTCAGCATGAATCGTTTTCCTCGTTATTTTTAATGTTAACCCCTATATTATCATACTTTCAAGCCAGCAAAAAACCGAGAATGTAAAATAACATCCTCGGTTCGCCTAATTTTCAGCTATTTTTTGTGCAATCAAGCTTGTATATTGGATCGATCCTTGCACGTTAGGGTGAACTTTATCCGGGCCTAACCATTCGGGATGTTCTTTGGCTGCATCTGGCCAATCAATCAAATGTAAGTTAGCATATTTTTTTTGCGCAGCCAACAAGACACTGTTATTACCACTAATCCATGCGCGATCAGCCGCAACACCTACCCAATAAACTTGACGTTGACTACCAGCGGCAGCCATGACTGTCTGCACTTGTGCTGGAGAAATAGCGCCATTTGTGCCAATCACCATCAACAAGTTTTGGGCCAAAGTCCCTTTGGCAGCCATTTGCTGGACCAGCGTCACCGCCTCATTAGGCTGGCGACCAACTTGGCCATCCACAACCGTACTGGGCATCAGCTCTTGGAGGCTCGGACCAGCGTCTAGCAACACTGAGTCACCAATCGCTGTCACCGTTTTAGACTTGACTGTCTGATATTGCGCATCTGTCAAATTATATTTACGGGCGACTGCTGAAGTTGCGCCACCCGCGATTGAAATCGCACCTTTAGCGGTACTTGCGGACTGACTACTTGTTTCCTCAGTCTGACTCGTCGCTTTTTTGCCAGCCTGCTGTGCAGACAAGGCCTTAGCGTTTTGTGCGGCCAATAATTTTTTATTCTGCTTCAACCGCTGTTCCAGCTTCGTTGTTGGCTTAGGACCACTCGCTTGGGGTGTCAACACACCTGATGTTGCCATCACGGCCATCATCATCACGAAGGCTGTATAGATGCGGACTGAATCAAAATTAAAGATATTATCGACACCATAGTACCGTTTGAAGACCTTTTCAATGAATTGATAACTCAATTCAGCCAAAATTAACACAAGCACAATCTTCCATAACCCGATTGCTAGGTGATGATTATGCTTTGTCCAGATATCGATAAACACAAACACTGGCAGTTGATAGAGATAGATACTATAGGAACGTGTTCCGATATAGTTCAATAGGCGGTTATTTAACCAGTGACTAAACACTGTTGCCGGATGGGCCGTCACCCCAATAATCACGGCAATATCGAGCGATGCTAAAAACATCACGCCATAGTAGGTACCCGCCCATTCACCATTTAAGGTAAAAAATAAGAACACTAGCATGGCCATGGCCAAGAACCCCGCCAAATTGAGCAACCGCCTAGTCTGTCGCTTAGCGCGCCCATTTAATTTGGCTGACGGCCAAACAAAGGCCAATGCTGTACCAATCAATAGCGCAAACAACCGTGTGTCTGTGCCATAGTACGCACGATTAATGTTGGTCGGATTATAATAAATGGCCATTAACAGCGCCGAGATCAACGCTAAGCCCATTAATCCTTGCGCAACACGTACGCGCGGCACTTTTAATTTCAACAATAACCACACAATTAATGGCCAAACCAGATAAAATTGCCCTTCAATCGATAACGACCATAGGTGGGTAAATGGCGATGCGCTGCCCCACTGCTCGAAATAGGAATCACCATTAACCGTGGCCCACAAGTTGTAGACGTAGGTTAAATTAGTCACGAGAATAGCCCGCAGATTATATAACAAAGGACGCGCAAAAAATGCGATCGCCGTGGCCGTAGCTAATAACATCACCACTAACGCCGGATATAAGCGCTTCACACGTCTTAAATAAAAACTACCAAAACGGATGGTGCCCGTCTTTTCAAATTCTTGAATTAAAATATCAGTTATCAGGTAACCCGATAACACAAAAAACAAAGGGACACCCAACCATCCGCCGGTCATGACATTTGGCCACAGATGGAAGATAATGACCCCGATTACAGCGATGGCACGTAATCCGTCAAATCCTGTAATATATCGTCGTTTATTACCAATCCTATCAGCCATGGTCTCCCCTCAAATACTCACTCATCATCCCTTATTCAACACCCTATTCCAGTTCACTTGAACTGTTTACTGCATTCCATAGTTTAACAAACACATTACATTTTTTCAACAACATTTCAAATTAAAAACATTGCAATGTTTTTCAACCCATCATTCATGCTTTTGCAGGTGTCAATTCACCTACAAATAGTAACCTACTACCGCATTCACCACAGACATACCGGTTAACCTCCAAACGACGTTGCCGTAACAATTGATGGCCATTTGTACATTTATACACCAAATAATGTGTCGCTCGGCGACGCGTCTGCGATGTCTGTGGTGCAAAACGTGAACCACCAACGCGCAACAATTCTAGTTTGAACGCTGCATCCTTATGTTGATAAGGCCGACCACTCAAATGATTATGATAGTGGACTAATTCGTGCTTAATCACCCCAATGAGCGTTGCCTCATCAAATTCGGATAACATTAGTGGATTGATTTCAATATCATGCGACTTTATCAGATAGCGACCGCCCGTGGTCCGTAGACGAGCATTAAAGTAGGCCCGATGTTGAAAAGGCTTATCAAAAAAATTGCGCGACTGTCGCGCGACTAAGCCTTGTAATTCTTCGTTTGTCATACGTGCTTCTTTCGCTTTGGCAATTGAAAATGCGTGGTGCGTTTAATATTGGGCTGGAGCTTAGCAGCAGTTTGCGCTGAACGATGTGTTAAAACATCCCCTTCCCGCCAGATACCATTTTCCCCATATTGTTGTTCAAATTGGGCCTCATAAAAGCGAGCAAAATAATTCACCAAGGCGATGCCTAGGTCCGTCACTCGTACTGGTTCATTGCGTGCACTCAGTAAATTCTGTGACAATGCAAAATCAAGCCAAAGCGTATCCTCATCATGAACTGCCTGATATTGATCACCTTGCACTACAAGCCAATGTTTACCATGGCGTTCAAGTTGTTGCCCAGTTGGCTGTAGCCACCATCTCAAAGTCGTGTACAGTCGAAAAGTAAAGGATTGTAATCCTTGATTGGTCATCCATTTGCGGGTCCATTGACCAACTTCACCTGCGTCAGCCAAGAATTGTGTCTGTAATTGATCAAACTTCAACTCATGTTGTGCCAGTCCACTTGCGATACGTAAAATCCTGAATTGCGCTGTCTGACGCCCCACCATGACAACAAAGATACCTTCATCAACACGACTACTCTGTACAGTGACTAATTCAACCTGCGGATCAGTGACCTTTTGCACCTCTTGTTGGACAAATTGTTGCCAGGTCCCCCGACTGACCTGTTCTGTATGTTCCTTGAATTGTACCAACACTTTCTGATGACGTACCGGTGAAACGTATGTCTGAAACACAGGTGCTCTTA
>CAACWZ010000072.1_pt1 | contig 10609 bp, 12 predicted proteins | sample 2275781 | NCBI WGS metagenome assembly CAACWZ01 (sample SAMEA5312474, study PRJEB27640) | indoor metagenome | biome: indoor environment; feature: uncontrolled; material: tiles wood | place: Germany | collected 2014-07-07
TCTCCTATACACAATTCTCTGACATATACCTAAATTCAAATGGAAAAGTCGTCTTTTTCATTTGATGATATGTATCCCCCGGAGATGAGAGGGGGAGTGGCATAAGCGACGACTCTCATGCCACAACCTCATTGAAACAAGGTTGTTTAACATCTCCTTTACCACAGCCAAGCAGTGGTTACGTTTACTTCAACTTGATATCCCAAGCAGGAATTTCTGCTTCGCCCCAAGTCTTGGCAATAACCTTCTTTGTCTTGGCTGTTTGGTAAGCCTTAACAACTTCCTTGTAGGCCTTTTTGTGAGCCTTTGACTTCTTAGCTGCAATGACATTAATCCATTGCTTTGAGTCCTTGTTAACTGGTTCTACGTAGATTGCAGAGCTTAGCTTAATCTTGGCTTCTGAAGCGTAGTTGGTGTTGATGACAGCAGCCCCTTCAGACTTCAAGGCAGCGGGTGTCTGATCAGCAGCAACTTCTTTAATCTTCAAATTCTTCTTGTTTTGCTTGATATCTTTAACGGTTGGCAAATCAACGTTCTTCTTCAAAGTAATCAAACCGGCTGTTTGCAACAACATCAAAGCACGCGCTTCGTTGGTTGCATCATTTGGTACCGCAATCGTTGCGCCCTTCTTGATTTGAGAAACCTTCTTGGCGTCAGTTGAGTACAAACGGATTGGCGTAATAAACGTCTTACCGATTGCCTTCAAGGCCTTACCATTCTTAGCGTTCCAATTGTTCAAGAAGTAGTAGTGTTGGAAGGCGTTCAGGTCTAGTGAGCCGTCTTTCAACGCTTGGTTAGGCTGGTTGTAGTCAGTAAAGACCTTCACCTTGATGGTGATACCATACTTATTTTTAGCTGTCTTAGCGACACTTTTCCACAACTTAGCATCAGAGGTACCCACTAAACCAACTTTAACCACCGTATCAGCTGAAGCGACAGCTGATGGTAAAGCAACTGATCCAATCAAACCAGCTGCAGCCATAACAAGCCCTGACTTAAATACATTTTTCATCATATTCATCTCCTAATATCTGTACTATATAAACCTACTAACTACTGGATAAAGTTAATTTTACAGTTGAACAAAAAAACTCGTTTCCATCTGAGGATTTATCCCCAAGATAGAAACGAGTTCACGTGTTACCATTCTACTTTATCAATCAGTTTGCACTGAAAGACCTTGACAACGAGCGGGCTACAGCGAAATGATGCCTTGCCGATTCGTGTGTCTTGTAACGTAGACCAACCCGTCACCGGCTTACAGACTTGCTGCTCACCGCTGCCAATCACAGATCATTTTCCAAGAAAGTCTTCGTAACGACTCACACCAACCATCGTCTCTCTTTGCCGAATAATAACTCGTACTCTTCTGTTCAACTTGTTTAACCTTTATCTATGATAGCTATGCTAACGGCTTTTTAAAAACATGTCAAGCACATTTATGCAGTTTAAATATTAGGGGACGATGCGAGTTAGTCATCTTGCCGATCAAGACGCACAAAGCTCCACACGATGAACAAGAAGAGCACCGGTGTGAACATTGCCCAGCCCCCGATGAATTGACCAAGGAAGTGTGCCAGTAAGGCGCCCGCCACAAAACCACCTAGCACAAACGAAATATTTCGTCCTTTACGTAAATATTCGGGTTCCTTTGTCAAGAAATAGCTCGCAAACATTGCCCCAAAGGTCTTTAAATTCCCTGTACTCATAATAGTGGCGTAGGGCGCACCGCGGAGCTTACCAAAGGTATCAGCTTGCATTGACATAAACATGGCTAAGCAAGCTAGGATAACCTCTGTGGGGAAGTTGAGCACTTCCATAATGGCGGCCAACAAGACCCCAAAAGCCTCAATCAAAACGGATTGTTCTTCCCATTGAATGGTGTTAATGAATTTATACCGTTTGATAATTTGATTCAGACCCGCGCCAATGATGAAAAAGAAAATTGGGAAGAAAAACGTTAAAGCGGCAGCTAATTTACCGGCAGCCAAGTTAACGGCAAATTGCAATAAATTACCACTCTGAAAAGATGCAAAACGCATATTATGAAATGCAAATGTATATGAATCGATAAATCCAGCCGTGCCAGCGAGCAAGACGCCCACCCGGATAGATTCTTTATAAATTTTCTGTGTACTTGCCATTTGAATAAAACCTACCTCAATCACTCTCTAAAACAAGAATCATAGCACATTTTTTAGGGTGAATTACAGACTTTGTAGATAAAATAACCTAAGTAAAACGTCAAATAGTTTTTCGTATGTTAAAATATACACATATATTCAGGAGGAAATCCTGAGAGATAAAGGACGATTAAGATTATGAGTTACGCATATCCTGATGATAGTTTGACCTTGCATACGGATGCCTATCAATTAACGATGATGCAGACGTATTTCCAAAAAAACATTCATGAACGGCGAGCAGTGTATGAAGTGTATTTCCGTGATATTCCATTTAAAAATGGCTATGCTATTTTTGCAGGCTTAGAGCGCATTCTAGATTTCTTACGTGATTTGAAGTTTTCAAAGAGTGATATTGCATACCTACGTTCAACGGGTACTTTTGATGATGATTTCATTGATTATCTAGAAAATTGGCGCTTTAAGGCGACGGTTCGTGCACCACATGAAGGTGAAGTAGTCTTCAGTAATGAACCTATTTTACAAGTGGAAGGAACGGTTTTTGATGCGCAATTGGTTGAAACCCCATTGCTCAACATCATTAACTACCAAACGTTGATTGCTACCAAGGCTTCACGTATTCGGGCAATCGTTGGTGATCAAGGACTGTTAGAATTTGGTACCCGGCGCGCTCAAGAAATGGATGCAGCGCTGTGGGGCACACGTGCTGCATATATTGGTGGCTTTGATGCGACGTCAAATGTCCGTGCGGGTAAGCTATTTAATATTCCAATCAGTGGCACCCATGCGCATAGTTTGGTGCAAGTTTATCGGAACGATTATGAAGCCTTTAAGGCCTATGCAGAGACACATAAAGATGTCGTTTTCTTGGTAGATACGTATGATACGTTACGTTCGGGTGTGCCAAGTGCCATCCGGGTGGCTAAAGAATTTGGTGACAAGATTAACTTCTTAGGGGTGCGGATCGACTCAGGCGACATGGCGTATCTTTCAAAGGGTGTCCGCAAGATGTTGGATGCCGCTGGCTTCCCGGATGCCCTGATTTATGCTTCTAATGATTTGGATGAGGATACAATTACTTCATTGAAGTTACAGGGTGCCAAGATTGATGTTTGGGGTGTTGGTACTAAATTAATTACAGCCTATGACCAACCTGCTTTGGGCGCTGTTTATAAGGTAGTGGCCATTGAAAATGAAGCTGGTGCAATGGTCGATACCATTAAGATTTCGAGTTCGGCTGCTAAAATTTCAAATCCTGGTCAAAAGCAGGTATGGCGTATCACGCGTAATTCTGATGGTAAGTCACAGGGTGATTATGTCTCTTTGTGGAGCGAGAACCCTGCTGACCAACAAGACGGCCTATACATGTTCCACCCAGCATATCCATATTTAAATAAGATGGTGACGGACTTTACGGCTACCCCAATCTTGCAAGCGGTGATTGTGGATGGGCAACAGGTCTATGAAACGCCGACTTTGAATGAGGTGCGGACATATTCAATGGCTAAGTTGGGGGCCTTGTGGTCAGAATACCGCCGTAATTTGAATCCACAGGAATATCCCGTTGATTTGTCACAAAAGGCTTGGGATCATAAAATGGCGCTCATTAAAGAAATGCGAGCATATGTTGATGAGGTAGATCGCGAATACTCAGAAGAAAATTGATCGATGAGGGAGAAAACATGCGTGAATTACAAAAGCAAATTATTAAAACACTAGGCGTGCAACCAACGATTGATCCAGAAACTGAAATTCGCCGTTCTGTGGCCTTGTTGAAGGCATATTTGTTGAAGACTGGTTTGAAGACGTATGTCCTGGGTATCTCGGGTGGCCAAGATTCAACCTTGGCGGGGCGCTTAGCAGAAATGGCGGTTACTGAGTTACGTGCTGAAACTGGGGATGCAGCCTATAAGTTCATTGCGATGCGGTTACCATTTAACGAGCAAGCTGACGAAGCGGATGCATTAGCTTCAATTGCCTGGCAAGGCGCTGATGAAACGATTCGGGTCAATATTCAAGCAGCTACTGAAGGTATCGTCAATGAACTGGAGGCCGCTGGGGTCACGGTTTCGGACTTCAATAAGGGGAATATCAAGGCCCGGCAACGTATGATTGCCCAATATGGGGTGGCTGCTGCAAACCGGGGTGTGGTCATTGGAACTGACCATGCGGCGGAGGCGTTGGCTGGCTTTTACACGAAGTTTGGTGACGGTGCAGCCGATATTACGCCTTTGTACCGTTTAAATAAGCGGCAAGGTCGTCAAATCTTGGCGTTCTTACAGGCACCCAAGCACTTGTATGAGAAGACCCCCACGGCTGATCTGGAAGAAGATCGACCAGCCTTACCCGATGAAGTTGCATTGGGTGTCTCATATGATGCCATCGATGACTACCTAGAAGGTAAGGAAGTCTCTGAAAAGGACGCCATCCAAATCGAAAAATTGTATACGACCACTGAGCACAAGCGACAAACGCCGGTAACGGTCTTTGACGAGTGGTGGCAGTAAAAGTGGCATTGTTGGCATGCTGAGCATAGCCCTTTTTGATGCAAGACAACAAAATAAATAGCGCAGCGCTGGTGATCCACTATGGAAATCCGGCGCTTTTTTAGCGCTTGACAAGCCTGACTTTTAGCACCTGAAAACCTTTACAAGTGTGATATGATTAAGGAAATAATTATAAAGGTGGGAGCATTATGCAAGTCTACAATACCATGTCCCTTGAGAAGGAAACCTTCAAGCCACTCCATGAAGGTATTATTAACATGTATGTTTGCGGACCAACGGTGTACAATTACATCCACGTTGGTAATGCACGCTCAGCGATTGCCTTTGACACTATCCGCCGGTACTTTTTGTATCGTGGTTATGATGTTAACTATGTTTCTAATTTTACTGATGTTGATGACAAGATGATTAAGGCTGCTGCGGAGCAGGGAATTACAGTTCCTGAACTGGCTGATAAGTATATTGCTGCGTTCAATGAAGACACATTGCCATTGAACATCATGCCTGCAACGGTTCGGCCCCGTGCAACTGAGCATATTCCTGAAATTATTGAATTTGTACAAGATTTAATTGCCAAAGGGTATGCCTATGAAGTTGAAGGTGATGTCTATTTCCGCGCGAAGAAATTTAAGGGTTATGGTATTTTAGCCCACCAGGATTTAGCAGAAATGGAATCAAACGCTGCCGGTCGTTTAGATGATGGTGAAATGGCGCGTAAGGAAGATCCAATGGACTTTGCTGTTTGGAAGGGCGCTAATGATGGCGCAATTTCATGGCGCTCACCATGGGGGCAGGGACGTCCCGGTTGGCACATTGAATGCTCTGTCATGGCTACGAAGTACTTGGGTAACCATTTGGATATTCATGGTGGTGGGATTGACTTGGCCTTTCCCCACCATACTAATGAAATCGCACAGACTGAAGCCCATACTGGTGAGAAATTTGTTGAAAAGTGGTTGCACAACGGGTTCGTAACCGTTGGGGATGAACACGAAAAGATGTCAAAATCTTTGGGCAATTTCGTCACTGTCCATGAATTGTTAAAGCAAGTTGATGATCCAATGATTATTCGCTTCTTCATGGCGACGACGCAATATCGACGCCCAGTGGCCTATTCACAACGAAATCTCGACCAAGCAGCCCGTAATTTGGAACGCATCCGTACCGGCTACCGTAACTTGCAATTCCGGTTAGCAACTGCAACGGCTGGAGCTGATGCAGCGATTGAGGAAAAGGCCCAGGCTTTTGTTGATACATTTGTGGCGGTGATGGATGATGACTTCAATGTGCAAGACGGGGTGACTGCGGTTTACAACTTAGTGAACTTGGCGAACACCTATGCCACAGCGGCTGATGTCAAGACGGACACGGCGCAATTTATCCTGCGCCAAATTGCTGAATTGATGAATGTTTTCGGGGTTGATGGTATGGCACAAGATGACATTTTGGATGCTGACGTTGAGGCATTGATCAGCGAGCGTGAAGCAGCGCGCGCAGTGAAAAACTTTAGTCGAGCTGATGAAATTCGTGACACATTGACGACCCAAGGTATTGTGTTGGAAGATACGCCCCAAGGTGTGCGTTGGCACCGTGCATAATTAACTAGGGTGGATCATTAGGATGACATGTATTGATGTAAATCGATGCATGTCATTTTTTTTGAATTAACACACAAAGCATCTTGCTAAACCACAATACCCGAATGGCATAAAATACGGTACAATGAAAGCATGATAGAAAAAATAAATTACCGACAATTAAATGGCTTAGATTTGGCGTATCTTGGGGATGCAGCCTATGAAACATACATTCGCCAGCATCTATTAGCACTGGGTATTACGAAGCCGGCTAAGTTGCAACACACGGCTAAGGAATATGTTTCTGCCAAGGCACACGCAGCTTTGTATAACTTAATGGTAGCGGAAAATATGCTGACCGATGAGGAAGAGGAGTTTTTCCGACGTGGCCGTAATGCAAAATCCCATACGAAGGCAAAAAACACCGATACGGTGACTTACCGCATTTCCACCGGATTTGAGGCGATGATTGGCTATCTGCACGCCAGCGAACAGATTGAGCGCTTAGAAGAACTAATCGTTTGGATTTTTGAACAAGTAGAGAATGGACGGACACGAGACAATGGCACAACGACCCACTGATAATAAAAAGCGCAATTTTAAGCGCGATGATGCTAAACATAACGATCGACGTAAGTCACAGGATCATCGACGTGAAGAGGAAATGGTTGTCGCTGCACCAGAATTTATTTTTGGGCGCCACGCCGCAGTGGAAGCACTGAAGGGTGAGACCGAAATTAATAAGGTTTGGTTACAAACTGGGGTGCAGGATCAAATCCGTCATGAAATCACGGCGTTAGCTAAGAAACGAAGCCTGGTGATCCAAGAAGCCCCTAAGGCTAAGCTCGATGAGTTGGTTGATGGCGAAAGTCATCAAGGGGTGGTGCTTTCCATTGCGGCGTACGCCTACGCGACAATTGATGATTTGTTTGCCAAGGCCGCTGAAAAAGAGGAAGCCCCCTTCTTCTTGATTTTGGATTCAATTGAAGATCCCCATAACCTAGGATCAATTTTGCGTACAGCTGATGCGGCTGGTGTGCATGGGGTGATCATTCCAAAGCGCCGCGCGGTGCAATTAACAGCCACGGTGGCTAAAACATCAACGGGTGCGATTGAACACGTCCCAGTTGCCCGGGTCACTAATTTAGTGAATACCGTTAAGGAATTGAAGGAACGTGGCCTATGGATCTTTGGTACGGACATGGACGGTAAGGATTATCGTCAATGGGATGCGCAGGGACCCACGGCACTGATTATTGGTAATGAAGGTAAGGGCATTGCCCCATTGTTGAAAAAGACGGTCGATGAAACGCTGACCATTCCAATGGTTGGACATGTGCAGTCCTTGAATGCGTCCGTGGCCGCTTCATTGTTAATTTATGGTGCATATAATTCACGTCATCCCCTCGTATAATATGCAAATAAAGCATGCCAACATTGATTTGTTAGCATGCTTTTTTCATAATCCCCCCATAGCGCATCATCTGAGGCATACTAGGCACACGAGGTGATGATAATGCAAAAGATGACGCCAGAATTTTTTAAGGGTATCCGTGATGGGGAGACTGAAATGTTAGAATTAGCGCTGGAACGGTATGCACCGATTATTTGGAAAATCTATCGGGCCCATCCCGTATGGTTAGCAGCCGATGAGTGGTCCCAAGACTGTCGGATTGCGTTGTATAACACAGCACAGGGGTTAACAACTGAATCCTTTGGTGCTTTTACTAATTATTTTTGTATCTCAATTCAGCGCCAAATGTGGAAGTATTGGCGGGAAAACGAACAGCGCCGGGAGTTAACTTGTAATATTGCTAGTTATGGTGAAAGTATCCAACGCATCGGTCAGGATCGGCCAACCATCACTCAATTAATGAACGTCAATGACATTATTGCTACGCTGACGGAGAATGAGCAAAAAGTCATTATGATGTATGCTGCCGGCTATAGTACCAACGAAATAGCCGGTATCTTTGACACGGTACCCTCAACCGTCCGTAGTCGCATTATGTGGATTCGACGCCGTGTCCAAGCCGGTAACAGCTAGCTTGAAAAATTTGTTGTCATGATGGGTTAAAATACTGCAGACTGGTTGAAACAGCGGGCGTATGATACACTATATCTCAGTTAGATTAGACAGCAGTCTAAGTGAGGAGAACAAAATGGCAGTTAAAAAAGTTTCCTTGGCTTGTACGATTTGTGGTACACGTAATTATATGATTGCCAAGAAGGCTGATCGTACGGTCCGCCTTGAAGTAAAAAAGTTCTGCAAGATTTGTGGCAAGCACACGCTACACAAAGAGAGTATGTAAGGTAGGTAAGGGTAAAATGAAGTTCTTGAGCAGCGTCGTTGACGAAATGCATAAGGTTACATGGCCAACATTGTCACAAAATATTCGTGACACGGCCATTGTTTTGACAACATCATTGATCTTTGCTTTATTGTTTGGTGCGGCCGATTGGGTGTTCGAACAAGGGATTACATGGTTGTCTAAGTAGTTTTTTTAGATTATAATTGCCATATAAAGAAGCGAAATAAAGCCCCCAACTGTGGGGGTTTTTAATTTACATTTTTTCAAAAAACGGGAGGCCATCATGGTTGAGTCAATTGATAAGCAATGGTACGTTTTGCACACGTACTCTGGATACGAAAATAAGGTTAAGCAAAACCTTGAGTCACGTATCGAAACAATGAACATGCAAAACTTCATTTACCGTGTGATTGTGCCTGAACAAGAAGTTGCTGTCGAAAAAGACGGTAAAACTAAGATTGTTAAGGAAAATGAATTTCCTGGCTATGCTTTGGTTGAGATGGTCATGACAGACGAAGCTTGGTATGTCGTTCGTAACACCCCAGGCGTAACTGGTTTCTTGGGTTCCCACGGTGGTGGATCAAAGCCAGTTTCTTTGACACCAGAAGAAGCCGATGATTTCTTGCGTAAGTTTGGTAACCCAGATGAAGAGCCTATCAAGAAGCCTAAGGTTTTGGATGCTGAAGTTGGGGAGACCGTTGAAATTATTGCGGGATCGTTCATTGGTATGCAAGGACCAATCACTGAAATTGATAACACTAAGGCTGAATTGACTGTCTTGGTTGACTTCCTTGGCCGTGAAACACCAACTACTTTGGAGTTCGGTGACGTCAAGCCATTGTTGAGTTAATTTAAGAAGCAAAACAATTTCTGGTAAGCCAGCGGTTTTTGTTTATATGGAATATTTACTTGAATAATTGATGGTTGAATGTTAATATATTCAAGTATGCCGTGGTGACACGTATATGTGGGAGGCGGAAATCGAAACTCGCCATTTATACCACAAGCACGAAGGAGGAAACAATCGTGGCTAAGAAAGTTTCAAGTATTGTTAAGTTGCAGATTCCAGCCGGAAAGGCTACACCTGCACCTCCAGTTGGTCCTGCTTTGGGACAAGCTGGTGTTAACATCATGGGATTTGCTAAGGAGTTTAACGCTCGTACTGCAGATCAAGGTGGTCTATTGATCCCTGTTGTTATTACTGTGTATGAAGATCGTTCATTCACCTTCATCACTAAGACTCCTCCAGCAGCTGTTCTTTTGAAGAAGGCCGCTGGTATCGAGAAGGGTTCAGGAGAGCCTAACACTAAGAAGGTAGCAACTGTTACTGCCGCTCAAGTGAAGGAAATCGCTGAAACTAAGATGCAAGATCTAAACGCAGCTGATGTTGAAGCAGCTGTTCGCATGATCGAAGGTACTGCACGTTCAATGGGATTCGTTGTGGAAGGATAATTAATTGAGCTTTAGCTCTTTTAATATTTTTCACCGTTCCGAACGTTACTGTCGGATCGCATAGGAAACTAAGCATGATCAAGCGGGAGATTATTAATCGTTTGACCGCATTTGCAAGGAGGAATAGCTACCATGGCTAAGAAGTATGGTAAGAAGTATTTAGCAGCCGCTGAAAAGGTTGACCGTGAGAAGTTGTACACGGTTGATGAAGCAGCTGCGTTGGTAAAGGATATCGACTTTGCCAAGTTTGACTCAACTGTTGAAATTGCTTTCAATTTGAACGTTGATACTCGTCAAGCTGATCAACAATTACGTGGGGCCGTTGTTTTGCCTAACGGAACTGGTAAGGATCAAACTGTTGTTGTTTTCGCTCAAGGTGATAAGGCTAAGGAAGCCGAAGCAGCTGGTGCCGACGTTGTTGGTGCTGCTGATTTGGTTCAACGTATCGCTGATGGTTGGATGGATTTCGACGTTGCCATTGCAACGCCTGACATGATGGCGCAAGTTGGTCGTGTTGGTCGTGCCTTGGGACCTAAGGGATTGATGCCTAACCCTAAGACTGGAACTGTTACTTTCGACGTTGCTAAGGCCGTTGAAGAATCAAAGTCTGGAAAGGT
>CAACWZ010000083.1_pt1 | contig 9917 bp, 8 predicted proteins | sample 2275781 | NCBI WGS metagenome assembly CAACWZ01 (sample SAMEA5312474, study PRJEB27640) | indoor metagenome | biome: indoor environment; feature: uncontrolled; material: tiles wood | place: Germany | collected 2014-07-07
GTGGTGTTAACTTCACGTGACCAGTCATATGACAAACCTAACGCCTTCATTTGACGGCGGAAGTTCTTAACATTGGTTGCTGTGACTTCCTTAGGATCAGCACCTGTCTTAATGGCGTAGTCTTCAGTTGGCAAACCAAACGCGTCAAAGCCCATTGGGTGCAAGACGTTGAACCCTTGCATGCGCTTCATACGCGCAACGATGTCCGTTGCCGTGTAGCCTTCTGGGTGTCCCACGTGTAATCCTTGCCCTGATGGGAACGGGAACATGTCCAAAACATAATACTTAGGCAAAGTCGCCTCTGACTTTGTCTTGAATTCTTGGTGTTCTTCCCAATAGTGTTGCCACTTCTTCTCAATTGTCTTGTGTTGATAGGCCATCTTAAAAACCTCTTCCGTGTGCTTTTCAGCGATTTGTTGTATATTTTTCATGTGGTCTGCACATGTCTACTAATAGTTGAATTCTATCAGAAATATGGACCTTTTTCAATTTACCCCGGTCATTATGCTACAATATTCACTAGTATTGTAGAACATTTATCTAAAAGGAGGTGCGATTATGCGGAAACCCATGCGAACATTTGATTATTTTCAACTTGGTTTAGCCCTTTTTGGATTAACTGTTTTTCTATGCTTAATGCTTGGTGTGCTTTATGATTTGCCTTACTTGCATTGGATTGATCAGCTTGGCTTGCACCAGATTCGTGAGCCGTTAACCGCTGAACGATCATGGTTTTTCCGTAACGTCACTCGGGCTGGTAATACCCGCTGGACGGCGGTAGTGATGGCTGCCACCATTGCTGTCTCACTCATCGTTAAAAAATACGATATCGCCGTCTTTATGTTTGTGAATGTGGCGATCTTTGCCCTTGGTGGAATGGTTGTGCTCAAACATACGTTTAACCGACCACGGCCCGATATTTTGCACCTAGTATCAGCTAGTGGCACTTCTTTCCCATCCGGGCATGCCTTGAATTCCATACTATTATATGGTTCGTTAATTGTTCTAACGCATTACTATGTGCACAATATTTATCTGCGCTACGCGTTTACCACGCTGCTCGCAACGCTAATCATTGCCATTCCCATGAGTCGTGTGTACTTAGGTGTCCATTATCTATCAGACGTTTTGGCCGGCATGTCCCTGGGTACCTTTTTCCTAATCATGTCTAAAGAATTTATTTTCAAATATCGTACAAGGGAGTTCTTCGAAAATGAAGAAAACACATAATCTAGCACAACTTACCATTGACGAAATTCTACATGTCGGTGACACGGTGATCGATGCGACCATCAAAGAGGGCGATGTTACTCGTTTTCTAGCTAGTCGCGTCGGTGAAAATGGCCACGTCATGTCCTTCTCCGCTAAAAAGAGCGAAATTGATAACATGGCCACATCACTCTTTTTAAGTGGCTTAACTGCGCGGGTGGAACCCATTGAGCGGGACTTCACCGAGATACCTAAATACTTGGATCCCACTGAACCCATCAGTGTCGTCCTCTTTCAAATTGATGACGATACCGATGCCGATGCAGTCGTAGCCACGATTAAGCAAGTGTTATTATATCTTCGCACATACGGCCTGATTGTTTTAGACGGTTATACCAACCAACCAGCTGTCCGTGCCGTGGCAGAATACGTCAGCAAATTAACTGATGATCAATATGATGTGCGTGCCCTGAATGATTTGCTTTCGGGGGAAACGGCGCTCATTATCCAACGCCATTAATCCTGCAAAAAAGCACAACCCCTGACCGGTGGTTGTGCTTTTTTGGCTATACTAGGATTACTTTGTCGCCATTGCTTGTGGTACAAACAGCGCGACGGCTTCAATATGCGCCGTTTGGGGAAATTGATCTAACGGTTGAATAGCACCCTTGAGGGCATAACCATGCTCAAGCATATAGGTGGTATCACGCGCCATAGTGACGGGATTGCATGACACGTAAACAAACCGATCCGGTTTCATGTACGTCACAGCGTCCATTAATTCTTCGGTTAACCCCCGGCGTGGCGGATCAACAAAGACGACATCCGGCTTTAATCCAGCATCCTTCCAAGCTTGCATTTGGGTGGGTGCATCAGCGGCCACGAATTCAGCATTTTTAATCTGATTCGCGACCATATTGATCTTAGCATCGGCAACTGCCCGTTCAACCACTTCAACCCCTAAGACCCGTTGAACCTTATCCGCCACTGATAGGCCAATTGTGCCAATACCGGAATAGGCATCGATAATAGTATCGGATCCCTGTAACTCACCCTTTTGCGCAGCTAATTCATATAACACTTCGGTGGTTTCGGGATTCACTTGATAGAACGAATTTGGGCCAATTACGAAATCGCGCCCAAGCAAAGTATCATGAATCGCATCGGCACCCCAAAGCGTACGATTATCACCAGTCAATTGCTGATTAGTTTGGCGAGGATTGTGATTCAAAATGATACTCTGAATCCCAGGCACCTTGGCAGCAATCTCTTGGGCAATGGGTTCCTCATCAGCCAACGCTGGACTATGGCTCACAAGTACGACCATGACTTCTTGCGAATAATAGCCCCTGCGCACCATGATATAACGCATGTCGCCCTTTTGGGTCGCATCATCATATACCGTGACCTGATGCGCATCCAAAATATCACGAACCATGCCAATCGCGGCATCGATTTCACGATCATTCACAAAATAGTCTTCCATTGGGACAATCGTCACTTTATCTTTTCGATCAAAGAAGCCGGTCGTCAACTTACCATTTTGGTACTTCATCGGCACCACCGTCTTATTACGATAATGTGTTGGATGTGTCGTACCAATCGTATCGGCAACCGCAATCGTATCTAACCCCACCGCCGCAAATGCTTTTTCGACTTGCCACTTCTTCAAACGCAATTGACCCTGATATGACAAGTTGACATATGGGGCAACACCCGCTTCCAATAAGTAATCTTTGTTAGCTTGAATACGTTCGGGGGATGGCTCTAGTACCTGCAATACCTGCCCGAAAGCTGATAGTCGATCAACCTGCGTTAATTCATATTTAATTTTTTCCCCTAAAAAGGCATCCACCAGCTTCACAGGGTAGTCGTCCACGAGAATGACGCCCATGCCATTGTGCATGACATCGGTTACCACACCTTCACGAATTTCATGCAATTTTACCGGCAAAATGTTCTTTGGCATAATTGCCTCCTTTGTTATATAGATAGCTGTATCTATTGTACCCTACTTTATATCCTGGTTAAATCAACGTGCCGATACTAAAAAACTACGTATCATGATGATACGTAGCTTTGTAGTTAGTTAAAAAGGGCGTATACCGCAGCTTGTTCAGCCGCAATCAAAGCGACACGCGCCGCAATGACATTGGTGTCCATTTCAATTTCGCGTGTTAACCCTGGTTGGGCTAACTTTGGCTCAAAGAATTCCTTGAATTCTGCCAAACGTACTGGTGTCTTGAAGGTCCGGGCCAGCATGGTGATGTATGACGTAAATGACATGTCACCACCCAAAGTGTCTTCAATCCAAGCCCATTCCGTACGCAACCAATCCCAAATTGGTTGTTCACCAACTGGATTATTCAACAAACCGGTTGCCCAACCCCGCAAGTCTTGGGGCTTGATGACGGTATTATCCTTAAAGACTGTCAGCAGTTCAGCGATGGCGGTTGGATCTTCAACACTCGTCAACCCAGCGCGCAAATGCATTTGATAGCTAGTATCCGGAGTAGCCTGGTACGCTTGTAACAGCTTATCAAACAAGGCCTTAGAATAATATTGTTTAACTTCATTTTTCAATACCAGACCACGGACATCAGCTGGCAAAGCTTGCAAATTATCAGCATATCGTTCATACAAGGCATGGGCTTGAGCTTGTTCAGCTGGCACTTCTGCCAACAAGGCCGCACTCAATACCTCTGGTCGCAACAACACATCATCATTGGAATCAGTCGCTTGCTTTTCCCAACCCAAACGTGCCACATTGAATGCCGTCAATTTCGCAACCAAGGCTTGGAAACGCCCATACTCTGGGGTACCTGGCGTGAAGAACACCTTGAGTGCATCCACAATCTCTAACAAGGCTTCGTTCACAATCCGTGAGCTGTCCGTTGCAAAACGTTCCAACAAGGGCACCACTTCAGCATACGAAATCCGTTGTGCTTGTGCCAAGTACCGCAAGTCTTTCAAAATTTGCAACTTATCACCGGCGAGCAATTCCTCAGGGTGCGCCAAGATATCATGCAAAATCCGCTTGTCATACTGGACAACCACGTGCGTGGCATCATCCACGTTAACGCGGAATGGTACGGCTGCTTGATCACGCAATTGGGTATAATTTGGGATCTTTAATTCGGTCGTAGCCAAAATTTCGGGAACCGCCATGTAATTTGAGTTCAATGGTACCTGCCACAAACGATGCTGATCGACATGGTCGCCAATGAAAAATTGTTCTTGACGGATCACCAATTGATTGGCTTCCTCGGCCACGGAAAGCACTGGGTAGCCTGGTTGATCAAGCCATGTTTGCATGATCGCAGTAACATCATAATCAGTTACCGCACCAAGTTCTGCCCATAAATCAGCCCCCTGTGCATTGCCATATTGGTGCTTAGCAAAGTAATTCTTCAATCCCTTACGTAAAGCAGCATCCCCAATCAACTTACGCAACATCACCAATAACCGGGCACCCTTGGCGTAGACGATCGCTGCATCAAACAATGTATCGATTTCTTCAGGATAGTTAACCGCAACGTGGACTGACTGCACCCCATCAGTGGCATCCCGTGACAATGACATCGGAATTTCCGTCGTCCGGAAACTATCCCAGATGTGCCAATCCGGCTCCAAAGCGTCAATCGCAACATACTCCATCATGTTGGCAAATGATTCATTCAACCACAAATCATCCCACCATTGCATGGTCACTAAGTCACCAAACCACTGGTGGGCTAATTCATGGGCGATTACAGTGGCGACCCCTTGTTGCATACTCAATGGTGTACTTTCTGAATCAACCAGGAGATATACTTCACGATAAGTCACTAAGCCCCAGTTTTCCATCGCACCGGCCGAAAAATCTGGTAAGGCCAACTGCCAAGAGTGTGGCAATGGATAAGGTGTTTGATAATAATCTTCATAAAATTCAATTGAGCGCTTCGCAATATCAAGTGCAAAGTCTAATTCTGCTGGTTGATGCGCCTTAGTACTAAAGACCCCCACCTCAACCCCCGATGTGGTTTTGGTCCGCTTCGCTTGCAAATCACCAAAGGCAAACGCAACCAAATAAGTTGACATACGGCGCGTCTCTTCAAAGTAGTGCACACCCGCCTCAACTTTCACTTCGGGCATGTTACCTAAGACTGTTTCACCGGGCTCCTCATCAAAACTCAAAGCCAACGTGAAGGTTGCCTTCGCCTCTGGCTCATCCACACTTGGGAAGGCCTGACGAGCAAAATTAGTTTCAAATTGGGTACCAATAATTGACTTTCGTTCACCGTTCAACTCGTAATATGATGGGTAAATACCCATCATTTTATCTGTTAAGGGTGCTGTATAATCCAAAACAATCGCCACCCGGCCAGTAGCTGGTACGGTGATGGCAATTTCATCATTGGCTGGTGTCACGACAAATTCAGCGGGTGTCAAAACACCGGTACCTTCGTCTAATAGTTGGACGGCACTGACTGTCAAGTCATGCTCGTGCACTTTCACAGTGGTGTTCTTTGCTTCACCGTAAATTGTCGTCGTCCCAGCAATCACCTTTGTTTCACGATTAATATCAATCCGTAAATCGTAATGTGCTGGCACAAATGTTTCAATAAATCGTGCTACCCCTGCCATGTATCTGTCTCCGCTTCTATTTTGATTCGATGCTAATAATTATACACCAATATTAAAAAAAAATTAGAGCCACAAAAAGGCAGCCTGGTGTAAACCACCAAACTGCCCAGTGTTCTCATCATATCAACATTGACTTTTAAACATGCGGTTACTGATACCGGTTTATTTAACGCACCCTCAACCGATGCTTAGATGACAATACCGTTAGTGTGATCAATTTCATGTTGAATAATTTCTGCCATAAAACCAGTGAATTTGGCCCGTTGCGCCTTGAATTGAGGATCTTGCCACGTGACTTCAATCTGTCGAAAACGTTGCACTTCGCGCGTCCCATCCAACGATAAACAGCCCTCTTCAGTACTATATTTACCGGACATTTTTGTAATCACTGGATTGTACATCAGCAGCGTCTGACCAGCGTCACTGGCTACAATGATCCGCTTATTCTGGCCAATCATGTTGGCTGCCAACCCCACGGCTGACTGCGCATGACTTAACAATGTATCCAGTAGATTTTGACCAACTGCACTATCTAAAATAGTCGCGTCAGTCGCAGGTGTAAAAATAGCCGTGCCCCGCACAATTTGCTGTTCCATCTGAAGCACCCCAATTAAGCAAAGTAGGCTTTGAGCGCGTCCACCTTATCCAAACGCTCCCATGGTAAGTCCAACTCTGGTCGACCAAAGTGACCATATACCGCGGTGGCTTCATAACGTGGCTTACGCAGGTCAAGATCGCGAATAATACCAGCTGGCCGCAATTCAAAGAGTTCACGAATCGCAGTCACTAAATCAGCTTCTGGTACCTTGCCTGTCCCAAACGTTTCAACATTAATTGAAACAGGGGCGGCCACGCCAATCGCATACGCCACTTGGATTTCAACACGGTCAGCCAAGCCAGCAGCGACGATGTTTTTAGCAATGTATCGCGTTGCATACGCTGCGGAACGATCGACCTTAGTCGCATCCTTACCAGAGAACGCACCACCACCATGGCGCGCATAACCACCATAGGTATCAACGATAATTTTACGGCCAGTCATCCCAGCATCACCCTTGGGTCCGCCAATCACGAAGCGACCCGTTGGATTGATATAGTAACGTGTATTTTCATCGACCAGCGCTTGTGGTAACACTTGATCAATAATTTCGCGTTGCACATCCGCCCGCAGTTGTTCCAAGCTAACTGTATCTCGGTGTTGTGTCGACAAGACGACTGCATCAATCCGGGTGGCCCGATCATGTTCATCCAATTCGACCGTCACTTGGGCCTTAGCATCTGGCAATAGGTAATTCAGGGTACCTGCACGTCGGACCTCAGCTTGTTTTTTCATCAATCGATGTGACAGGACAACTGACAATGGCAAATATTCTGATGTTTCGTTAGTTGCAAAACCAAACATCAGACCTTGATCACCAGCACCAATCTCATCGAGCGGATCAACACCACCAACTTCACGTTGCTCAATGGCTGAATCAACCCCCTGCGCAATGTCAGGCGATTGTTCATCAATGGTCACCGCCACATGAATATCGTCAGCTAAGAAGCCAGCATCTGGATCGTCATAACCGATGCGCTTCAAAGTGTTCCGCACAATCTGGTTGATATTAATGTAAGCCGTGGTTGATAATTCTCCAAAGACGTTAACATATCCTGTGGTCACCGAAGTTTCAATCGCTGTCCGGGCCTGTGGATCTTGGGCTAAGATAGCATCCAACAAAGCATCTGAAATTTGGTCAGAGACCTTATCTGGGTGTCCCTCGGAAACGGATTCTGATGTAAATAAACGTTTTTCTGACATAATTCTCTCCTCATGTAATAAATAGATTAGATAAAAAAAACCAACATACTAATAGGCAGCATGTCGGTCTGTTTGACGCAATTAGTGCCTATCTGCTAGAAGTTACCACATCGCCCAATTTGGGTACGCTGGCGTCAGATCATCGGGTCTAGTCCCTCCCTGAACTCTTGATAGGATATCGATTTAATTTTAACATCTATTAGTATAGAGGTGATTCTACAGATGTGCAAGTGAATTCTTCTATATTTTGCTTAAGTTATCCTCGCAGTATCTTGTACGACTGGTGACAATGCTATAATATGCAAGAATAATTCAATAGAAAAGCAAAGGACCTCCCTTATGAATTCAGAACAATATACTTCACGCAGTCATCGTACGACGTTCAAACCCAAGAAGTCGCACAGCACTTTGAAAACGGTGCTGACCACTCTGGGGGTACTCCTCGCTGTGATCGCAATCGCTCTGGGTGCCCTTGGTTTCAAGGTATACAGCGATGCTAAGACGGCCGTTAACGCTGCCCAAGATCCTAAGGCGAGCTCCATTTCAGTCACCACAGCTGACTTTGCGAACAAGGATCCGTTTACAACCCTGATCGTCGGTACTGACACAGTTGCCGGTCAGAAAGTAGCCACGACCATTGTCTTAGCGGCTATCAACCCAACAACGAAAAAAACCACCTTCTTAAATATCGCGCCGGACATTATCATGAGTGATGAAAAAACAACTTTTGCCCAATTCTATCGTGAGCAAGGGTTGCAAGCAACCATCAATAAATTGCAATCCCTGTTTAATGTCAAAATTAATAAATACGCGCTGCTTGATATGAATATGTTAGGTAGCTTGACACAAGCAACTGGCGGAGTTGCAGTGGAAAATGCTACGACATTTTCAGCTGATGGCTACTCATTTAATGTGGGTACTTTAAACCTGAAGACAACAGCCAAAACAAACGCCTATCTTGATTATCGTGAGACGGATACGGAAGACAGTTTCTTGACCCGTCAGCAGGGTGTGGGGATGGCATTGCTTGATAATTTGAAGCAACCTAAAATCTTAGTGACCCACTACTCAGCCATCTTAGACACTCTGAGTGCCAATGTGAAGACCAATATTACGTTTGCTGATAGCCGAACAATTGCTCGAAATTACTATCAAGCACTGCAAACGACGACTAAAATTAATCTTCACACCAACACTGATAAGAGTACCGGGGTGGCGATTAAGTCGTTAAATACCACTAAGGCCGCCAAAGCCGGTCAAACATTTAACGAAGCGCTAGCCAATTAGTACAACCCTAATTGCTCAAATAAAAAACACGTTCCATGCGCTGTCCCCAAAGTTACGCTAACTTGGGGGACAGCACACGACCGAACGTGTTTTTTATTTTAGTACGATGAAATCGGGTACTGATCGATCATCTTCACTCGCCCACTTCTTATCACCATTATATGATAATTGCGATGAGCCACCACCATCCATGATGATCAAGTTTTGTAGATTTAAATCCGCTAATTGCGCCATTACTTTTGGATAGGTAACCGCATGCAAAGTCACAATCAAATAAATATTATTATTCAAATCCGTACCAATCAAACTATGATATTTCCAATTCAAACTACCATCATTGGCGTAAGTTTTACCATTTTTGATAACAATCGACCCAAAACTAAAACTCATTTCCCCACCATTGTTGATAATGGTTTGGGCAGAAGTTGCATCACTATACAGCTTAGTTGAGCCATCTTTGTTGACCACAAAGGCATTACGTCCGTAGCCACCCGATGACCAATCACTGATCAGCGTGCCACGATTAATTTGCAACCCGATCGGCGCATAGGTTTGCATGTTGAACCCAGACGTATTCATAATCAATGACTTAGGATACTTAGCCATCATTGTATCCATACTCTGTGGTGCGGTCGTCAGCGACGTCACAGTCTTTAAAATTTTAGGGTTGTGAATGCGGTAGATAACCAGATCTGCCGTCGACAAGTCCTGCACTTTCTTATTAACCTTACCAGTTGAAACAACTTGCACCCACTCGGTACCGTCATTGTTCAAGGTAACGCCAGCTTTCGCATCTGCCGTCTTACTTTTTGTTTTAATCGCATTAGTACTATTAGCGGATTCTTCGGTTGTACCAAAGAACTTGTTGTAGGCGTAATAACCACCTGCGCCAATGATTCCTAGAAAAATCACGATCGTTACGATAACTGTCATCGCACGCTTCATATTCTATAACTCCTCTTTTATCCATTAGTCTAAAGTATATCAAAAAACA
>CAACWZ010000208.1_pt1 | contig 9775 bp, 12 predicted proteins | sample 2275781 | NCBI WGS metagenome assembly CAACWZ01 (sample SAMEA5312474, study PRJEB27640) | indoor metagenome | biome: indoor environment; feature: uncontrolled; material: tiles wood | place: Germany | collected 2014-07-07
GCAAATTCTGGGCTCGGCAGCATTTTGAATATGTTTAGCGGTGGTGGCTTGACGAATTACTCATTGTTCGCAATGGGTGTCTCACCATACGTTACTGCTCAAATCGTGGTACAACTTCTCCAAATGGACATTGTGCCACGATTTGTCGAATGGTCGAAACAAGGTGAAGTGGGACGACGTAAGTTAAACCAAGTCACTCGTTACTTGACCATCGTCCTAGCTTTTGTACAGTCAATCGGTATTACAGCTGGGTTCAATCAATTGAGTCAAGTCCAATTGGTTTCAACACCAAATTGGCAAACGTATCTCTTGATTGGATTTCTTTTGACATCAGGGACGATGTTCGCGGTTTGGTTGGGTGAGATGATCACTGAACGAGGCCTCGGCCAAGGTGTCTCAATGTTGATTTTTGCTGGAATTATTGCGCGTGTTCCAGCAGGGGTCGTTCAATTAGTCAAAGAAAATGTGTTCCAAAGCTCTGATCAAACACGTGGATGGGCGTTAGTGATTGGTTTGATGTTAATCTTCTTGATTGTCATCGCTTTTGTTACTTGGTTTAACCAAGCTATTCGAAAGATTCCAATGCAATATACGCGTCGTTCAGTCGGATCTGGTGATTCATCATACTTACCATTGAAGATTAACGTTGCTGGAGTTATTCCAGTGATCTTCGCGTCATCACTTTTGGTGACACCACAAACCATCTTGCAAGCTTTTTCAAGTAAGTATGGTACGACTAATTGGTACACAACTTTGATGGATTGGTTGTCTATGCAAACAATCCAAGGTGGGTTGTTGTACACGCTTCTCATTGTTTTGTTTACGTTCTTCTATGCCTTCGTTCAGGTTAATCCTGAAAAGGTTGCCGAGAACTTACAAAAGCAAGGAAGTTATATTGTCGGCGTTTGGCCCGGACCAGCGACTGAAAAGTGGCTATCTGGCTTGCTTGTCCGTTTATCTGTGGTCGGCGCACTGTTTTTAGGGTTTGTTGCCTTGGCACCAATCTTAGCCACTCATTACTTTGGGTTGGATAGTAATCTTGGCATGTCTGGTACTTCATTATTGATTGTTATCGGTGTTGCTATTGATTTGATTCGTCAACTAGAAGGATTAATGATGAAACGGCAATACGTCGGTTTCATTCAAGAAGGAGCAAAAACAAAATGAGTTTGAATATCATGTTGTTGGGCTTACCAGGTGTTGGTAAGGGTACCCAGGCTGCAAAGATTGTTGAAACTTACGCTTTGCCACACATCAGTACGGGAGATATGTTCCGTGCCGCAATGGCAAACGAAACGGAATTGGGATTGAAGGCTAAGTCATTTATGGACGCCGGAAACTTAGTTCCTGATGAAGTTACGAACGGTATTGTTGAGGAGCGTTTAGCTGAAGACGATACTAAGGCTGGATTCATTCTTGATGGATTCCCCCGTAACTTGGATCAAGCAGTTGCTTTGGATGAGATGTTATCAAAGCAAGACCGTAAGTTGGATGGTGTATTATACTTTACTGCATCAGAAGACGTATTGGTTGAGCGGATGATGGCACGTGGTCGTGCAGACGATACACCTGAAGTAATTAAGAATCGTTTGGAAGTCAACGGTAAGTTAACTGAACCAATTGCTGATTTTTATGAGAAGAAGGGTATTCTTCACAAAATCGATGGTGCCGGTGAACTTAACGCAATCTTCGCTGATGTAAAAGAACTGCTCGATAGTTTGAAGAACGCTTAATATTTATATCAATGGTTTGTTGTAGAAATATAGCAGGCCATGTTATAATGTATTGTTGCGTTCTCTGGTGTAACACGAAGGAGGCATAAACGTGGCCAACGATGTTATTGAAATTTCTGGTGTGGTAAAGGAAACTTTGCCAAATGCCATGTTTACCGTTGAATTGGAAAACGGCGCCGCCATTCTTGCTCACGTTTCTGGGAAGATCCGAAAGAATTTTATTCGTATTCTGCCTGGAGATCGCGTGACAGTAGAAATGTCGCCTTACGATTTGACAAAGGGACGTATTACTTATCGTTTCAAGTAATCAATCGTTTTTTAATTAATTCAAGGAGGTAAATACCATGAAGGTTCGTCCATCTGTTAAGCCAATGTGTGATAACTGTAAGGTTATTCGTCGCAACGGTCGTGTGATGGTGATTTGCTCAAATCCCAAGCACAAGCAACGTCAAGGTGCCTAATTAGTACCTTGAATTAAACATGGCAACATGTACTTGTTGCCATAACTTAAATTTACTATAGGAGGTAATAGTAATGGCTCGTATTGCTGGTATTGATTTGCCTCGCGATAAGCGTATCGTGATCGCATTGACATACGTATACGGAATCGGTAACACTACTGCTAAGAAGGTTTTGGCAGAAGCGAACGTTTCTGAAGACGTCCGTGTTCGTGATTTGACTCCTGACCAAGAAGACGCCATCCGTGCCATCGTTGATGGTATCAAGGTGGAAGGTGACTTGCGTCGTGAAGTCTCATTGAACATTAAGAAGTTGCAAGAAATCGCATCATACCGCGGCATTCGTCACCGTAAGAGCTTGCCTGTTCGTGGTCAAAACACGAAGAACAATGCTCGTACGCGCAAAGGCCCAGCTGTTGCGATTGCAGGTAAGAAGAAGTAATTAAACTCTAAATAGAAAGGAGATTACTTTAATCATGGCAGGTCGTACTAATCGTAAGCGTCGTGTAAAAAAGAATATTGAAGCTGGTGTTGCACACATCCATGCTACATTCAACAACACGATTGTAATGATCACTGATGTACAAGGTAACGCTGTTGCCTGGTCATCAGCTGGTTCTCTTGGATTCAAGGGTAGCCGTAAGTCAACACCATTTGCTGCGCAAATGGCTGCTGAGGCTGCTGCTAAGGGAGCTATGGATAACGGAATGAAGACAGTTGAAGTAACTGTTAAGGGACCTGGTTCAGGTCGTGAATCTGCTATCCGTGCGTTGGCCGCTGCTGGTTTGGATGTAACAGCTATCAAGGATGTTACTCCAGTACCACACAACGGTTCACGTCCACCAAAGCGTCGTCGTGTCTAATTTGCATTGTTGCAAATAGGTCACTTACAATGCTTTGAAAGGGGTAACAAACAGTATGCTTGAATTCGAAAACCCAAAGATCACACTGGTTGAAGAAGATAGTAATTACGGCAAGTTTGTAGTTGAGCCACTTGAGCGCGGTTACGGAACTACGCTTGGTAACTCACTACGCCGTGTATTGTTGTCATCATTGCCAGGTGCTGCTATTAATTCTGTTCAAATTGATACAGTTTTGCATGAATTTTCAACGATCGAAGGTGTTGTTGAAGACGTCACGCAAATTATTTTGAACCTAAAAAAGGTTTCAATGCGCATCGACAGTGATGAAGAGAAAACGCTCGAAATCAATGTGACTGGTCCTGCTACGGTAACGGCCGGTGACATTGCTGGAGATAGTGATGTTGAGATCTTGAATAAAGATTTGTACATTGCTACGGTTGCGGCTGGGGCTACATTGCACATGACTTTGTCTGCTGTACGTGGACGTGGTTATGTGTCAGGTGACCAGAATAAGGAATTGCATGATGAAATGCCAATTGGCGTTCTAGCAATTGATTCAATCTTTACCCCAATCGAGCGCGTCAACTACCAAGTTGAAAACACGCGTGTCGGACAACGTGACGACTTTGATAAGTTGACTTTGGACATCTGGACTGATGGATCATTGACGCCAACGGAAGCAATTTCATTGGGTGCTCGTATCCTTTCAGATCATTTGACTCAATTTGTTGAATTGTCAGAGCGCGCGGTAACTACACAAGTGATGGCAGAGAAGGAAGAAGCTGAGGCACCTAAGCATGCCGATAGCCCAATTGAAGAATTGGACTTGTCAGTTCGTTCTTATAATTGTCTCAAAAGGGCCGGAATCAACTCTGTTCAAGAGTTGACGGATCGTACAGAATCTCAAATGATGGCGGTTCGCAACCTCGGTCGGAAATCACTTGACGAAATCCAAGAAAAGCTTGCGTTGCTTGGATTGGGATTCCGCAAGGAAGATTAGAATTAAAATAGTTTGAAGGGTGTTGAGATCCTTACAAACTACCGATAGAATACCAGAAAAAGGAGGATTGACTCATGTCATACCGTAAGTTGGGACGCACTAGCTCACAACGTAAGGCTTTGTTGCGCGACTTGACTACTGCATTGTTAGTAAATGGTCGTATTGAAACTACTGAAGCACGCGCTAAGGAAGTTCGCCGCACTGCCGAGAAGATGATCACTTTGGGTAAGCATGGTGATTTGGCTTCACGTCGTAAGGCTGCTGCTTTCTTGCGTAACATTGTTGCTGACGTAGAAACTACTGAAGACAACAAGGTTAAGGTTGAAACGGCATTGCAACATTTGTTTAACGATGTTGCACCTCGTTTCGAAGGCCGCGCGGGTGGTTACACTCGTATTTTGAAGACTGTACAACGTCGTGGTGACGCTGCACAAATGGTTATCTTGGAATTGGTTGACTAATACGTTAGTTAATTCAATTTAAATAATCATCTTTTAAATCTCCATGCTATACTGCATAAACTGTTACGATGCTGGGTTTAACCCAAGTCTAGGTTGAATGGCTCGTTAACGAGTCGCGCAGTGTAGCGTGTGGGATTTTTTTTAGTCAAATTTCACTTTGCGGAACATCAGATCGGCATTCCGTCACAGTAGAAATTGGCGTTTCCTTTAAAAACATAACAAAACCCCATCGGTTGGATTTACGCCAACTTATGGGGTTTTGTTATGTTTTGGTGACACACTTATTTTTGATGTTGGTTTGCGTTTAATAGATAAATTTTGACTTTATCTTATCGTTTTTAGTGTCGGGGTTAATTTGGAATTTTTTAATATATTGTAGTGTTCTAGGGGAAACATTGAAAGCTTTCGCTATGGTTCGTATGGTGTGGTTTTGATAATAGTAAACTACGCTTCATGGGACGACTTTAGTTTACTATGGGAGGAGTTCTTATTTATAGTTGGGACTGTATCGTTGGTAAATGGTTACCCTGGCTTCATTTTGCTACTGCAATAAGGTACCAAGCCAATAAGTGAAGGCCATTGTCAGTACCCCTGTGACTATGTTGCGCAAAATAGCTGGCATTCTTGGTGCCCGCCCTGCCCAAGCGCTTAACCAACCGGTTAAAAACAGGGCCCAAAGTGTTGCTAAAATAGTCCCTATCACTTTGAGACTTTCGGGTAGCAATATCACAGATAATAACGGCCAGATGCCACCGGATATCGACGCGATAAATGACGCTATTAAGGCATGCGCAGGACTTAAATATTTTCCAACTACAATACCGTACTTAATTTGTACATAGTGGACCAAAGCATCCTTTTTCATAAGATCATCTGCCACACGTGCGGCTAATCTAGGATCAGCACCCCGCTTTTCATAGTGTATAGCTATTTCATCATGCACAGTGCTAGGTTGGGTGGCCAAAAGAGTCTCAGCTTTTGCAACTACTGCTTTTTCTGTATCTTTTTGTGACGAAACCGAAACAAACTCTCCTGATGCCATAGAAAAAGCAACAGCCAGCATTTCAGCAATACCAGCTACAAAGACGACGGCATTATTGGTAGTAGCTCCAGTCATCCCAAGAATGACCCCAGCGCCACCGATAATACCGTCATTAGCGCCCAATACTCCAGCACGAATAATATTCAATTTTTCTGATAAAGCCAATTTTTTATAGTCCATATTATAAAGCCATTAATAATCCAATTAAATATGTCATGAACATGGTTAATAGTCCCATCATCACATTTCGTAAAATCATTGTTTTTTTGGGTGTATTGCCATAGACAGCTGAGAAATAGCCGGTTAAAATTAAGGCGCCAATTACAAAAACTATCGTTGTGATGACACGGTATGCTACTGGTACAAAGGTCATACTGATCATTGGTAAGAAGGCGCCAATTGGAAAAGCCACCATTGATGCAATGGCAGCGTCAGTTGGTGAGATGAAATCGTCTTCGTTTATGCCATAGCGCGCATTCAAAGTTTCTTTCAATGCATCTTTTTGCATGCTTTGTTGCGCAAGTAATTGTGCGTTTTCCGCACTGATGCCATCTGTTTGATAGTGCTGTATCAGAAACTGCGCTTCTTGTGAAAAATTATTAGTTAGAGCCATTTTTTGTGCATCTTTGGCTGAACGTTCTGAATCTAATTGCGCATTTACGGATACATATTCCCCCGTGGCCATGGAAAAAGTGCCGGCGATCGTTGCTGTCAGACCAGCCAGAAAAATTGTCCAAGTATTCATTGAGGCCCCGTAAACACCAAAAACAACGCCAGCAATTGAAATAATACCGTCGTTTGCGCCCATCACAATCGCACGTAGAATATTTATTTTTTTATTAATCTGTATATCCATGTGTAAATTGTAACATGTTATTTTAGGGTTGAGTACAAAAAGTAATTAAACATCCCGTAATGTCTCAATAGTTTTGTTGTTTTTTTGTATCTGATAATTAAAGATGTTAGCGTACGTCATCATTTAACGCCATAAACACGTATAATATATTAACTAATGATCTGCAAGCACAAACCCTAAGTATCTAGTTTAATCGGCGTGGTGGTGGTGGTCCAATTAACCGAGTGAAGGTCGCTAAATATGTGTTGCAATTAATGACTGGCGAACGTCGCGATTTGCACCCGTCAGTCGTCCTTTCAGCTCTCTAAATAATTTTTTGTAATTTAAGGCGGCCAGGGGACAGGGTTGTTTTTTAGCTAAAAGCCAGTGATGGGTGCGCAGCACACATATGAAATAAAAATCACAATATATTCATTATTTCAATCTAAATATTAGAAATTTTACGTTAAAGCGCATCAAACAGACCACAATGACGGTTGATTAGTATTAATAATTAAAGAAAATGTGCACAAAGTATTGCTAATAATTTGTAAGTCGGGTATAATAAGGTATGTTAATAAGTTCACAAATGGATTTATAGTCGAAATTAATTATTAGATTTAGGTAGGTATTGGATGATGATTGTATTTTTGCGTAACAACAAAGTAGCAATGTGGGTTTTGACGGTATTACGGGTATGGTTGGGATATAACTGGGCCGTGGATGGTTTTGAAAAGGTAACAGCTAAAGGTGGCTTCCATGCCGATGGTATGATTATGGCTGCTTTAAAGGCCCCCGTAATGACACCAGCGAAGACCAAGGCATTCCCTTGGTATGATACTTTCTTGCAATTGACCACTGGTAACGGTAAGTCACACGCTGCCCTGAACGCATTTTCATTTGCAGTGTCATGGGGTGAGCTTCTCGTTGGCTTGGGCTTAATTTTTGGTACGTTGACTCTAGCAGCTGCCTTCTTCGGTTTGCTCATGAACTTCTCGTATTTAGGAGCTGGGGTCGTTTCAGTTAACCCAACTTACATCTTTATTGAATTTATGATTTTAATCGGTGGGTATAACTCAGCACGTATTGGTTTGGACCGTTGGGTAACGCCATTCTTGCGATCAAAATTTGCTTTTTTAAACAATGATATTGAAGTTAAGTAAGTTTAATTAATTAAAAGTCATCACTGCGGTGATGACTTTTTTGTTATTTTTAATCAGTATCAGCCGCTAACATTAATTAAAAACGAACGATCACTAGTTGTAAATTATTTATATTAGGTTATACTTAATTTATTCAAGTGAGGTGTGCGTATGTATGATTATCGAAATGAACGTTATGGCGTTGTCTTTATGATTGATGCAAAGTCCTTTTATGCGAGTGTGGAAGCGGTTGACCATGGGTATGATCCGTTACAAGTCCCATTAGTTGTATTGTCGCAGGGACCAAATGTTGGTGGTGGCGGGTTAGTTTTGGCGACGTCTCCTATGGCTAAAAAGATGTTCGGTTTGAAAACGAATGTGAGTCGTCGTTATGATCTACCCGAAGACCAGCGTTTAAAAATCTATCCGCCACGTATGAATCTCTATATCAAGAAAAATTTGGAGATCAATCGTCTTTTTCAAGAATTCGCAGCGCCTGAAGATATTCAACCATATTCGATTGATGAATCAATTGTCGATGTCACGCATTCGTGGCATCTATTTGGACAAAGCCCTGTTGAAGTTGCTCAACGCATGCAACGTCGTGTTTATGAAGCGACTGGGCTGTACTTAACGATTGGTATTGGTAATAATCCGATGCAGGCAAAGTTAGCGCTAGATAATTATGCCAAGCGGGCTGCGAATATGATTGGAATTATTTCATATGAGACGGTACCAAATATGATTTGGCCATTAAATGATCTGGAACAAGTCTGGTCGATTGGCCATCGGACTGCCCGTAAATTACAGCGGCTAGGGATTCGGACCTTGTATGATTTAGCACACTATAATCCAAATAGACTAAAGGAATTGTTTGGGGTGATCGGCGAACAATTATATGCTTTAAGTTGGGGCGTGGATCGGGCCATTGTTAGTCAAAAAACTGCAGTGAAAGAACAAAGTATTGGGAATTCACAAGTGCTCCCACGGGACTATGATAATTTGACTGATTTGCGTATTGTTGTGCGTGAAATTACTGAACAAGTCGCCGCCCGGTTACGGTTTCAACATAAGCAGGCTCAAGTATTGTCATTGACTATATCTTATGGGTATGGTGAGGGATTTAGTAAGCAAGCGACCTTCGTCCCGACCAATTTATCGACGAATCTAGTCCAAGCGGCCTTGTTTTTGTTGACAGATAATTATCAAGGAACGGTCGTTCGCAATGTCGCGGTCTACACCAGCAAATTGATACCGGACAAATTTGAACAGCTAGATATTTTCGTAGCTCCCGAAACGCAGGTGCTGGCCCATAAGTTAGATCACACAATCAGTGCTATTCAGCGTCAATTTGGTTTTACTAAATTAGTCAAAGCTTCGTCGCTATTGGATGGGGGGACTGCCATTGAACGTGCTAGTTTAGTTGGCGGTCATAATGGAGGTAATGCATATGAGTGATAACTATTCTGATGATTGGCCAAGCCAGTTTTTCAAGCAGTACCAGGACCGGGGTATGATGAAGTGGCGGGGATTCTATTTATCGGATCACACGGCAAAGTTTAAAGCGGCGGTTAACCAAGTAACTGAAATGGAAAATCGGCAGCAACCACAGCAAATGGCACTCACCGAAATTTTTAAACTACTCGAACAGGCTTACGTGACCCAACAACAGTTAAGGATCTGGTTGAATCAATTAACCGTAAAGGATGCCACAATTGTTAGAGCTGATGTGGTCGCTGGTATCGTGAATGGGTTTAATGAAGAGGGTGTGTACGTTAGTCACCAATTGGTACCATATGATACCATTGCTTGGATTGAAACAGTTGCCAGGCACCGCCAGTAATAACATAAAACCCCTGCACTTTAGCTAAAATGCAGGGGTTTTATTATCTAAAATATTAGCCGTGATGTGCTTTCTTAGCTGCAAAATCACCAATGAATTGAATCACAACAATGATTAACAAGACAAGAATGGTTGCTAACCACATGACATCATTTTGGAAACGTTGGTATCCAGTCACGATGGCTGTCGTACCCAGACCACCAGCACCGATGGCACCGGCCATGGCCGTCAAACCAACCAATGAAATCAAAGTCACGGTTGAAACCCGAATCAATTCAGACCGACCTTCAAGCAAGTAAACGTCTTTGATGACGTCCCAATTAGTGGCCCCAAAGGAACGTGCAGCTTCAATCTTACCTGAACTAACACCCAACAAAGCCACTTGGACTTGACGGGCA
>CAACWZ010000103.1_pt1 | contig 9508 bp, 7 predicted proteins | sample 2275781 | NCBI WGS metagenome assembly CAACWZ01 (sample SAMEA5312474, study PRJEB27640) | indoor metagenome | biome: indoor environment; feature: uncontrolled; material: tiles wood | place: Germany | collected 2014-07-07
GTGGTAATCGTGCAAAACGACGTGGGGAATACACATTCACCAACAACGATTGTGATGCCAATTACAGCTAAACTAACAAAGCCAAAATTACCGACTCACATTGGCCTGCCAGCCGAATATGAGGAGACGGGAATTCAGCGAGATTCGGTGATTTTAGCTGAACAAATCCGGACCGTTGATAAAAAACGCATCCAAGATAAGATCGGACGCGTACCGGATACGTTGATTCCCAAAATCGATCAAGCATTGGTCATTTCATTGGGTCTGGTATAAAGTAGCGCTCGATTAAGATAAAATTCATATGGCATCAAAAAGGATCTGTCACATCAGTGACAGATCCTTTTTGATGTTAATCAATATCGGTACCAATGGTTTCGTGGCCCAAAGTCAAAATGGCAATGATCGCAATAATGACAGCGAGCCCAAAAATGCCAAAAATGAGTTCAAATGAGTAACCGTGTGCTAAGAAAATACCGAGGAGCAATGGCCCCAAGATACCACCAAGACGACCGAATGCTTCGGCGGCACCATTAGCCGTGGCCCGTACTTGGGTAGGATATAATTCGGGGGTGTATGCATATAGCGCACCCCAAGCACCTAAGTTAAAGAATGACAGCAGCATCCCCGCAATCAGAATTAACGTGATGTTTGACGCAAATCCAAAGGCAACGGAGCTCAACGCCGTCCCAAATAAGAAAGTTGTCAAGACAGCTTTACGGCCCCATTTTTCGATTAACCAGGCGGCTGTGAAATAGCCGGGCAGCTGGGCCAAAGTCATGATCACCACGTAGCCAAAACTATTGACCATGCTAAAGCCCTTTTCGACGAGGACTGATGGCAGCCAGAGGAAGATGCCATAGTATGAAAACATGACCATGAACCAAACAATCCAAAGCATTGTGGTTTGACGGCGGTAAAGTCGACTAAAAATCAGTCGATAGCGTTCGCCAATAGTGGGCTTTTTTACGATGTTGGCTTCAGCGATCGTGTTGGCCGGTACATGGCGACGAATCACCAAACCATAGAAGGCTGCCATGGCCGTAATTAACAATGTAATTCGCCAACCAAAATTGGGAATGACAAAGTAAGAAAGTAAACTGGCTACTAACCAGCCGACCGCCCAGAAACTTTCAAGGAGCACGATAGTTCGCGCCCGCGTGTTGGCGGGGACGTTTTCCGCGACCAACGTTGAAGCAACTGGTAACTCACCACCCAAACCAAGGCCAATAAAGAAACGTAATACTAAGAAAATAGCATACCCTGTTGCGAAGGCGGATAAACCAGAGGCAATTGAAAAAATCAGTAATGTAAAGATTAGAATGGGTTTACGCCCTTTTTGGTCCGCTAAAGCACCAAAAGTTAGGGCACCGAGGGCCAAACCGATTGAATTGACTGAACCAATCCAACCCACTTGTACTTGTGACAAGCCCCATTCTTGTTTAACAGCAACGAGCAGAAAAGATAAGAGACCGACATCCATGGCATCAAATAGCCAGGCGAGTCCGGTCACAGTTAGTAATTTATTAGTACGACTCATCATACCCCTCCTTAATATTACGCCGGGGTGTCTTGACACCTTGGCGTATGCGAAGAGTATAGCGATTTAGGGGGTGTCTTGTCAACCTAATTTTCGAACAAGAAGCCAATTTCACGTAATTTTACCCGGGCATTCTGGAGCTCAGCGGCGTGATTGTAGGTCACGCGGTGCATATGAATACCATTCGTTAATGCTGACAACGGTTGGCTATTTGTACGTGATAATTGGTAAACAAATTGTTTGACATCCCCAATGGATGCAATGGATAATTCGCCCCGTAAGAGACCATAGAGTGGATGTTCAACTTGGACATCAGTCACCGTTAAGCCAGTTTCAACCATGATTGTTAATTCTGGTTCGATCTCTTCAAAGGTGTGCTGCATCACTAAAATTGTTTCATGGGTGAACGCTTTAGCATACTGGTAACCTTGTGGAGTGGCAATAATTTGGTCACCCGTGGCCCGAATTAAAGCAATATCGCCGACAATGGTCTGGCGTGAAACACCAAATTGTTGGGCAAATGTATTTGCGCTAATGGTGGGGGTTTCTGGATTGGATAGCGCTGCCCGAATGGCAGCTTGGCGTTCAAGACTAGTCATCATTTGTCCTCCTTTATTTTAGTAGGCTGCCCTTGTTTAAAATTGTTATATACATAATAATACCTTTTTTCAGGGTAACTTTATACTCATCTCAGATTGACTGTATCAGGTATAATAAGAAAACGACAGTGATGTCATTCCATAAGGAGGAGACTATGACAGAACATTTTGAGGTTGGTGTCATTGGGGCTGGTCCCGCGGGTCTATCCGTGGCGCATCCAATGCAAGCAGCCGGTAAAAGTACGGTGATTATCGAAGAATACCTTTGGGGAGGCACCTGCCCAAATTACGGTTGCGATCCTAAAAAAGTGCTGCTAGCAGCGGTTGAAGCTAAAGAACGCGCCGAGTGGATGAAGGGGTTCGGTCTGCGGGGACATGAAGAAATTGATTGGCATGCCTTAATGGCCCACAAAAATGCCTACACTGACCCGGTTCCAGCGCGGAAAGTGATGAATTTGGATGAAACTGGCGTCGCGCACCGTTATGGGCATGCGTTCTTTGTCGACGCCCATACGATTGATGTCAATGGTCAACGGATCACTGCTGATACATGGGTCATCGCTACCGGTGCCCGGCCAGCTCGTTTAACAGACGTGCCCGGGGAAGCCTACTTATTTGATAATGAAGGTTTCTTGAATCTGGCTGATATGCCGGATGAAATCGCCCTGATTGGTAGTGGTTTTATTGCTGTCGAATTTGCGAATATTGCGGCCGCCGCTGGTGCTAAGGTACATTTGATTGCCCATAAGCACCACCTGCTCCGTGAATTTGACCAAGACTTGACCCAAGATATCATCCGGCAACTCGAGGCCAAAGGGGTGCGTATCGAATGGGATTTTGAAACGGTCGAGGTGACTAAGCAGTCCAATACTGAGTATACCGTTATTGCTGCGGACGGCCGGACCGTCACAGTTAATCGTGCCTTCGTGGCGATCGGTCGGGTAGGCAATACTGATCGGTTGAATCTCGCCGCTGCGGGTGTCGAACTGGGACACAATGGCATCAAGGTCGGTAAGGATTTGCGGACGAATGTCCCGCATATCTTTGCGGTCGGCGACGTCGCAGATTCACCAGTGGCCAAATTAACGTCAACGGGGGCCTTTGAAGCCCGTTATGTGGCGGGTTTGTTGAACGGCACTGAACCAGCGGAGCTCAGCTACCCAGCTGTACCAGTTATGGTATATGGTTCACCAAAATTAGGCACGGTGGGGATGAGTGCCGAAGAAGCTGCTCGCCAGGGTTATGCAGTGGAAGAATTTGATATGACCAATTGGTTAGAGTACTGGCGTTTGAAGGAACCCGTTGCCAAAGCCAAGGTTATTTTTGATCACGAAGGGTATATCGTGGGTGCGACTGTCCTATCAGGTAGTGCTGATGAATTGATTAATTATCTCACAGTGGCCATTAATACCAAACAAGATAAGCAAGCTATTAAGCATAACTTGTATGCTTACCCATCACTTGGTTCAGATATGAGTTTCTACTATTCAGGATCAAATGATGCGACCGCCTTTGGGGGCCATGCCTTCTAACGCAGCGTGCAGATTAATAAATTAAGGCAACATCGGACTGACTCAACTAAGGTTGGGTCAGTTTTTTGCCGTATAATAGAATCAAAAGACAAGAGAACGGAGCACGACCATGGATAATGAATTAATCAGTGAGCAAGCCCGTTTAGATGATGTGGTCGTTGAAATTGAGCAACAGATTGTGGCGGCTAATGAGGCCCATGCGGCAGCGCATAGTGAAACACGTGCCGTTGAAGGAAACTACGCCGCGAATACTTCAATTAACACCCTTGAAGTCGATGATGCCATGGAAACAAATGCCGAAATTCAACAGCAACGAAATATTGTCGCTCGGGTCAACGAAACCGAAGCCATCGCCCGGCAAAAAGTCGCAACACTGACAACTTTACGTCAGGCACCATATTTTGGCCGGATTGACATTGATGAGGCTGGTGATCAAGACACTTTATACATTGGCTTGGCATCGTTGCAGGACGATCAGGGTGAGTTCTTAATCTATGATTGGCGGGCGCCGATTAGTGGTATTTACTATAACGGGACGTTGGGGGATGTGACCTATCCGACACCTATCGGGGAGATGCACGCGGAATTATTAAAGAAACGCCAGTATACGATCGCCAACGATCAGATTGTCAACATGTTTGACACGAATGAAACTGTCGGTGATGAGTTGTTGCAGTATGCTCTCGGCCAGCAAAATGATACGACGATGCGCAATATTGTGGCCACCATTCAACAAGAGCAAAATGCGATTATTCGTGATACGAAGAGTGACTTGCTCGTCGTGCAGGGGGTCGCTGGCTCGGGCAAGACATCAGCGATTTTACAACGCATTGCCTTTTTACTCTTCCACGCTCGTGAAAACTTGAATAGTGATCAAATTGTGCTCTTCTCACCGAACCGGTTATTTTCGAGTTACATCGCGGACGTCTTGCCTTCGTTAGGTGAACGCAACATGCGGCAGGTAACATTAGCTGAGTTTGTCAGCGCACGTTTAGAAGGATTGACCGTGCAGACTCTCTTTGACCGGTATGAACAAGGTCAGACGGACGCTTTGCAAGCAGCGCTGTTGATCCGCGCTAAGCTGGAAGATGCCACCATCATGCAACGGTTGCTGGCATATCGGGATACCTTAACGGTCAGTGACATTGCGTTTGATAACATTTATTATCAAAATCAAACTTACTTTACTGCCAGTGAAATTCAGACGATTTTTGCCGGCTTTAGCACGCAATTTAGCATTAAAGAACGGCTCCAAATGACGCAAAAAGCGCTTCAAAAACAATTAGCTAAACGGATTGAAGCATCGTTGGATTTAGATTGGGTCCAAGAAGGGTTAGATAATTTAACGGACTTAGAATTTCAAACTTTGCTCGGCTCAGATTATGAAGAGGATCTGGCGGATGAGGAAAATATGAATGATTTGCTGCAATCAGCCGCCCATAAGTATGTGGCCCGAGAACTGCAAGCAGTCGATGATGCCATCTATAATAACCACTATTTTGACATTTATCGCCAATATGCTGACTTTTTGCAGTGGCTAGGGCGGCAAGACGCCGAGTTGGCAGATTTATGGCAAGCGAAGCGTGATCGGTTTATGTGGGCGTTGGAGTTACATCAAATCGATTTAGAAGATGCGGTGCCCTTGATGTATCTACGTGATCTGATGACAAATGGTGGGACGAATTCGCAAATGATGTATGTCTTTGTGGATGAAATGCAAGATTATTCGATGGCGCAGCTATTATATCTCAAGCACGCCTTTCCGATGGCTAAATTTACGGTTTTGGGGGATGCTGAACAGGCGCTGTTCCGTCCAGTGGAGGCACCGACAGTCCTCTTGCAAAAATACAGTGAAGCCTTTACGGCCAAACGCCCCAATATGGTTATCTTGAATAAAGCCTACCGCTCAACGCAAGAAATTATGAATTTTGCCAAGGCCTTGTTGCCGGATGGTGATCAAATCATTGCTTTTACACGACATGGTGCTTTACCGCAAATGGTGCTCAGTGATCCACAAAAAATTGGGCAGGATTTACAGGGCATCGTGCACCAGTTACATGAGCAATATGGGACGGTTGCTGTACTGACCAAAACACAGGCACAAGCCGAGGTAGCGATGCGTCACTTACGGTCGTCTAAGTTAGCGGTGCAACTGCTCCATGCTAATGACCGTAAACGCACGGCGCCCATTTTGGTGATGCCCATTTATTTGGCTAAAGGGCTCGAATTTGATGCCGTGATTGGGTATGACGTGTCACAAACCAACTACCCAGATCACCTAGCAACGGGCTTGTTGTATACCTTGGCATCACGAGCGATGCATGCGTTGGCATTGATTAGCATTGATGGCACGCTGCCACGACTGATTGAAGCCGTCGCCGAAACCGTCCAGATTGTTGAATCCCCGGCGATCCTCACTTGAACGTCCCTCGGAAAACCCGTACAATGATAATTGTCAAAATTAAGTAGGCTTCGGCTTAGAAAGTGTATGAAAAATGAGCGAAAAGAAAGTGTTGTTAACGGGTGACCGTCCAACTGGTAAACTACATATTGGACATTACGTCGGTTCATTGAAAAATCGGGTAGCCATGCAAAATGCTGGTACGTACGATCCATATATTATGATTGCCGACAAGCAAGCCTTTACGGATAATGCACGGGATCCTGAAAAAATCCACAATTCACTGTTAGAAGTAGCTTTGGACTACTTGGCAGTGGGTATTGATCCAGCGAAGTCAACGATTTTTGTGCAAACAGCGGTACCAGAATTATCTGAGTTAACGGAATATTTTTTGAATCTAGTTTCCGTTGCGCGCTTGCAACGCAATCCAACAGTTAAAACTGAAATTCAACAAAAAGGGTTTGGTGAATCAATCCCAGCTGGTTTTTTTGTCTATCCAGTGTCACAAGCAGCGGACATTGCCTTGTTCAAGGGGCAAGTGGTGCCGGTTGGTGAAGACCAAGAGCCCATGCTAGAACAGACACGTGAAATTGTGCGGACTTTTAACCGTTACTACAACACCGATATCTTGGTTGAACCAGAAGGCGTATTCCCACCAAAGGGTCAGGGACGGATTCCTGGGCTTGATGGGGTTAAAATGTCAAAGTCATTGGGTAATGCCATCTATTTGAGTGATACAGAAGATGACTTGTGGCAAAAGATCAAGTCAATGTACACTGACCCAGCGCACATTCGTGTGGAGGATCCAGGGCATATTGAAGGTAACATGGTCTTCACCTACTTGGACATTTTCGATACCGATACTGAAAAAGTTGCCGCATTAAAGGCCCAATATCAGGCTGGTGGTTTGGGTGACATGAAGATTAAGAAGTACTTGTTTGAAGTATTGAATAACGAATTGCAGCCAATCCGTGAGCGTCGTGCGGAATTTGCTCAAGATCGTGAAGGGGTTTTGCAGATGCTAAAGGATGGGTCAGAAAAGGCCCGTGCAGAAGCACAAAAGACGATGCATGCAGTACGTGAGGCGATGGGAATCGCTTATTGGGGATAAGCTATGAGTTATTTAGCAGTCATTGACCTAGGGTCGAATTCGACCCGCATGGTTGTGGAAGAGTTTACTGAAGAAGGCAATATCAAGGAGCTGGTGCGGCGCAAGTTGGACACGCGCTTGGCTGAGGGGATGGATGATAACCTCAGCGCCTTAACTGAAGTGGCGATGCAACGGGTGATTGACGCCCTCTTAGAGTTTCAAAAGGATTATCAACAGTTTGCAGATATTGAGGTCATGGGAATCGCGACCGCAGCCGTGCGTGAGGCGACGAATCAAGCTGATTTTGTGGACCGGGTCTTCGCCGCGGTCGGAGTTGAGCTGCGCGTATTGACCGGTGACCAAGAAGCATATTATGACTACCTTGGTGCGGTCTCAGCGTTAGATTTTTCGGATGCTTGGTTACTCGATACCGGCGGCGCAAGTGTCGAATTAGTTGGGATTGAAGAGCGTATGGCGGCAAATTTCATCAGTTTGCCCTTCGGCGCGGTCAACCTATCGGAAAAATTCCACTTGAATAAAGCGGGTGTCTTGGGTGCCGATCAGATCGCAGCAGCTAGTCAATATGTCTCCGAGCAATATAGCCATTTACCTTGGTTAGATGGGGATCATGATGATTTGCCAATTATTTTATTAGGTGGTGCTAATCGTTCATTGGCACGGCTTGATCGTGTCCAACATGGCCTGTCAGCTGACGCCGATTTTCATGGCTATGAAATGGAGGCTGCGACCGTGTTGGCAACCTTTAACGAGATGGCGCAGATGAGTTTAGCTGAGCGGGCAACGCTAATGGGACCGGAAGCCAATCGTGCGGACATCATGATTAGCGGTTTGTTACCGATTGTGAATTTAATTGAGCGTACTAAATCACCAAAGGTTGTCTTTTCATCTTCAGGTGTGCGTGAAGGTATTTTACGTGAGTATCAAATGAGTTTATAGCAAGGTCACATGAGAGGTAGTGATACCTCTCTTTTTTTGCCGGTGAATGTTGAAGACTGTATTCAAAGAAGATCCTGAAAAATCGCGACCGAAATACGTTAAAATAGAAGATGACAATGAATGAACGACACACAAGGAGTTTTCCATGAAAATTTATGTAACGAATGTTCGTGAAGATGAAGTGCAATTTATTAATGCATGGCAAGAAGCGCATGGAGAACATGAAGTTGCCTACACAACTGACATGTTAACCCTAGAAACGATTCAAAAATTAGATGGCTTTGATGCCGTTAATATTTTGCAATTGAACCAGATTTCAACGGATGTCTTTGGCGCCTTAGCTAATAAAGGCATCCACATTATGAATTTACGGAATGTCGGGATTGATAATTTGGATTTGGCTGCGGCCAAGGAGTTTGGCTTTCAAGTATCAAATGTCCCTAGTTATTCACCTAACGCGATTGCAGAACATGCGGTGATGTTGATGATGCGGGCCTTGCGCCGGACGCCTGAATCAGATGCACGAATTGCCGCCCATGATTTTCGTTGGGCCCCAACCATTGCCCGTGAATTAAGGATGCAAACCGTCGGCGTCATTGGTACTGGTCGTATCGGTCGGGTGGTGATTGACATCTTGCAAGGCTTTGGTGCGAAGGTGATCGTGTATGATTTACACCGCAGCAACGCTGATCTTGAGGCCCAGGGCCTGTATGTTGATACGTTAGATGAATTATATGCCCAGGCTGATATCATCACGTTGCATATGCCAGAAACGGCAGCCAATCATCATATAATTAATGCAGCAACGCTGGCCAAGATGCGCCCTCGGACGATTTTAGTGAATGTCTCACGGGGTGGCTTGGTTGATGTTGACGCTGTCTTAACAGCACTAGCCGACGGCAATTTAGCATTTTACGCCTTGGATACCTATGAAGGTGAATTTGGGATATTCAATGCCGATTGGCGCGATAAAAAATTGCCTGATGCCCGCTTGGAGCAGTTGCTAGCACGACCAGATGTATTAGTCACACCGCACATTGCATTCTACACCGAAACAGCGGTCTCAGAAATGGTTAATCAATCATTAGATGCCGGTGTCGCCTTTTATAATGGCGAATTACCAAGTCAAAACGTTGAATTATAAGTCGTGGAACAGTTTATTGGGGATGACTCAATAAACTGTTTTTTTGACTAACCGCTTATTTACTAATAACAAAATGAGTAAAATGCATCTAAAATTAAAAAACAATTAGACAAATGATTTATGGTTATGTTAAGATACTCTCAACGAATTTTAAAAATAATAAGATATAGAAATTCAGGAGATGAAGTGTATGAAGCAATTGGGGAAAACAGCTGTATTGCTGGCATCGGTTGCGATGCTTGGGAGTG
>CAACWZ010000316.1_pt1 | contig 9245 bp, 8 predicted proteins | sample 2275781 | NCBI WGS metagenome assembly CAACWZ01 (sample SAMEA5312474, study PRJEB27640) | indoor metagenome | biome: indoor environment; feature: uncontrolled; material: tiles wood | place: Germany | collected 2014-07-07
CCTAAATATTGGTGAAGTACTCCGTAGTATGACGCCGTTAATTCTGACTGCTGCCGGATTTTTGGTAGCACAATCAGCTGGGTTCTTTAATATTGGGCTGGCTGGTCAAGTTTGGGTGGGTTGGCTCGTCTCAACTGTTTTTGTCACCACCCACGCAACAGATTCAATGATCTGGGTGATTCCAGTAGCCGTGATTCTAGGGACCATTGGCGGCGCCATTACCGGTGCTATTCCCGGTTGGCTACGGGCACAGTTTGGGGCCAGTGAAGTTATCACGACGATTATGTTAAATTACATTGTGCTCTACATTGGTAACACCGTCATCACGTCATTGCCAGGTAAGTACATGTCAGCAAGTGATACGACCGCTAACTTGTCGGATGCAACGAGTTTGCGTTGGAGCTTATTGAGCAACTTAACCGGTGGGTCGCGGTTGAACACTGGCTTTATCATTGCGATTATCGTCTTGGCATTGGTCTGGTTTATCATGAAAAAGACCACGTTGGGATTTGAAATTCGTGCGGTCGGCTTAAACATGGATGCAGCGCGTTATGCAGGGATGTCTGACAAGCGGACCGCGGTACTTGCGATGGCTTTGTCTGGCGCCTTAGCTGGACTAGCTGGTGTAACTGAAGGTCTTGGCACATACCTAAATATCTTCGTGCAATCAACGGCGCCATCCGTTGGGTATGATGGCATGGCGGTGGCTTTGTTGGCTTCAGGTTCATTCATTGGTATTGCCTTGTCAGCCCTATTATTTGCGGTGTTGACAGTTGGTGGCTTAGGCATGCCATTAGTTTCAGGCGTGCCGACTGAATTAGTTTCAGTTGTGACCGCGACGATTATCTTCTTCGTGGGTGCAAACTACATGATTCGTTGGTCATTGGTTAAGCTTGATGAAGGTGACGCGAAAGACCAGGCAAAAGCGGCTGCAAAAAAACAAGCTAAAGCTAAGAAGGAGGATGCCTAATCATGGATTTACAAACAATCTTACAGTTGGTGATTTCATCAACTTTGGTTTATTCAGCTCCATTGATTTTTACCGCTTTGGGTGGTACATTCTCTGAGCGTAGCGGGATCGTGAACGTTGGGTTGGAAGGCATTATGGTCATGGGGGCCTTTGGTGGTACCGTGTTCAATTTAACGTTTGCGGATACGTTTGGGACAGCCACACCATGGCTTGGTTTGCTTGCCGGCGCGGTTATTGGGTTGGTATTTTCTGTTTTACATGCGGTCGCAACCATTAATTTGCGGGCTGACCATATTGTGTCTGGAACGGTTTTGAACCTATTGGCTCCAGCAGTGGGGGTTTACTTAATTAAGGTCATCTATGGTAAGGGTCAAACAGACATGATCTCAGAAAATTTTGGTAACTCTGCAGTGCCAGGCTTAAGTAAGATTCCCGTCATTGGTCCCATTTTGTTTGCCAAATTATCTTATCCGGCAGTCGTGGCCATTATTGTCGCGATTGTGGCCTGGTGGTTGTTGTATAAGACACGCTTTGGCCTGCGGTTACGGTCAGTTGGTGAAAATCCACAAGCAGCAGATACTTTAGGTTTAGATGTTTATAAGTTACGTTATGCAGGGGTGTTGATTTCAGGGGTTTTGGGTGGTATCGGTGGTGCCTTGTTTGCACAATCGATTGCCGGTAACTTCTCGTCATCGACCATCGTTGGCCAAGGATACATGTCCATGGCAGCCATGATTTTTGGTCGTTGGAACCCAATCGGGGCGATGTTAGCCGCTTTGTTCTTCGGCTTTTCGCAATCCATGGCCATTGTTGGTGGTCAATTACCAGGTATCAAAGAAATTCCATCAGTGTACCTGCAAATTGCACCATATGCGATCACGATCATTGTTTTGGTTTTGTTCTTTGCCAAGTCAAAGGCGCCAGCTGCTGATGGTGTGAACTATATTAAGTCAGTTTAATCGTTAAAATTAGCGCGTAAGAAGTCATTAGGTTATTAATCTAATGGCTTTTTTTATTTTGGCGCTTGGCGGTTTGACTGGGGGATGGTTGGCAGGGGCGGTCGTCCAATAGTTCTTTTCTTGCTTTTAAGTTTCACTTGAGCCTTATTTAATCTTCCTGCAAGTTCATCTGCATAGAATACAAGTATTCAATACGTAGAAATTATTCTTGGAATGGAGAATTACTTATGAACTTTATTAAACGTGCAGGGATCACCCTGTGGGCCAGGAAAGGTCGCACAATCCTACTGATGATCACGTCAAGCGTCATTTTGATGTTTGTTATGGCAGGTTTGATTATCCAAAACGCTGCGTTGACCTCGGCGAAGACGGCGACGAACTCGATCGGGTCAACCGTGACGCTCTCGCAAAACCGGACCAAGATGATGAAACAAATGCAAAAGCAAATGGCTTCCTCATCTTCCTCATCTTCATCAAGCTCAAGTAAGCCAACTTTCACACAAGCAACGACAACGATTGCAAAGGCGAAGAAGATTGCTGCACTTTCAAACGTGGCATCATATAACGTCTCAACCAGCACTTCAGTTAATGCAAGTGGTTTTAGCGCCGTATCAACTACGACATCTTCAACCCAAGGTGGTTTCGGCGGCGGTACCTCAAATTCTGGCGATATCCAAATTAATGGTGTCAGTGCGACGGCGGGGGCCACAAGCTTCTCAGATGGTACGGCTAAGATTACCAGTGGCCGTGGCATCAAAGCGAGTGACGAGGGTACAAACAACGTTGTAATTGAGTCTGAATTGGCTTCAGCGAACAGCTTGAAAGTTGGAGACACAATCAAGGTTGCGGATACCTCTGATTCATCTGAAAAGACGACCTTGAAGATCGTTGGTATTTACAAGGTTAAGACCACCACGGATGGTTTCTCACAACAAGATCCTTCAAACACGATCTATGGCTCATACACTTTGTCAAATAAGATCGCGGGTACTGTTGGTAAGGTTTCAAATGTCACTTACACGATGTCTGACCCTTCAAAGACCAAGGCCTTTGTGACCGCAGCGAAGAAGATTTTGAATGATTCAGATATGACTTTGACAAGTGATGCGTCATCATACAAGGCGGCTGCTAAGCAGATGAAGGGTGTTGCTAGTTTTGCTTCAAAGATTGTCTGGATTGTGGCCATCGCAGGTGTCTTGATTCTTGGACTTATCATCTTGTTGATGACACGTGAACGTCGTCGCGAAATCGGGATCCTAGTTTCACTTGGTGAGACTAAGGGTAAGGTGATCGCACAATTGTTCACTGAACTATTGATCGTTTTGGCAGTTGCCTTGGGTGTTGCCACAGCCGCTGGAACAGCTGTTTCAGGTTCAATTTCGAACACACTGGTTCAACAACAACAAAGTTCACAACAGTCTGCCGCAACTCAAGGTGCGCCAGGTGGTAGTGGTACAAGTAAGACCGGTGGTGCCCCAACTGGTGGTGGCGGCATGGGTGGTACAACAACAGCCCAGACGACCGACATTGACACGGTCTTGACGCCAGCAGCTGTGGCTGAACTCGGTGGTGTCGCGGTATTGATTGCTTTGCTTTCAGTCGGTGGTGCGGGAATCACAATTTTGCGTATGAAGCCAAAGCAAATTTTGCAAGCTGATTAATCCGATAGTGAGGGGAAAACATGACATTAACAATTAAACATTTAACTCATTGGTACACGGATGAATCAAACAAGTTGTACACTGATGTTAATCTTGAATTTGAATCAGGGAAATTCTACGCCATTGTCGGTGAATCTGGTTCTGGTAAAACAACTATCTTATCATTCTTAGCCGGGTTGGATTCACCCCGTGAAGGTGAAATTGCAGTGGATGGTGAATCAATTAATAAGATTGGTTTGACGAAATATCGGCAACGGTACGTGGCGACGATTTTCCAAGCCTATAATCTACTAACTACCATGACAGCCTATCAAAACATTGAAACGGCCTTGGCAGTAACAAACTCATCGCATAAGGGTGATCGTCAGTATATTTTGGATCAATTAGCCAAGGTTGGGATTGATGAAGAAAAAGCCTTTAAGAATGTGCAAAAGCTTTCTGGTGGTGAGCAGCAACGTGTCGCGATTGTCCGTGCATTATTAGTTGATGCCCCGATCGTGGCAGCCGACGAAGCGACTGGGAATTTGGATCATGAAAATTCAGAGTTGATTGTTGACTTGTTCAAAGAGCTCGCTCATGATTATGGTAAGACAGTCATCCTGATTACCCATGATCGGGAGGTTGCGCAAGAAGCTGATGTGCAAATCGAATTGAAGGATCACAAGTTTACAGTTAAGTAACGCGCAAAGAAGCTCCTAACCGCAATAGGTTAGGAGCTTCTTTAAATTATTGGCGTAGTTTAGTCACAATATCTTCTAGATGAATACCGTGCGAACCCTTGAAAAGGATGATATCATCAGCCGTTAATTCGTTTTCTAAGACCGTCGTCAAGGCCGCCTTAGCGTCTTTGTCAAACCGGCTGACAGCACCAGCTGGATAACTGTCTTTGAGGGCTTGTTCTAAACTTTCAATGATTGAGCCCACTAGATAAACCTTTTGAATCGTCGTTGGGTTGAGCACCTCTGCTAACGCTGCGTGTAAGGCGGGACCAGCTTCACCGAGTTCCAGCATATCACCGAGCACGGCGATCCGTCGACCTTTAGTTGGCGCGGCCGCAAAGAAGGTCAATACTTCCTTGGCGGCCGTTGGATTAGAGTTGTAAACGTCGCTCAAGATGCGACCACCGAAATTACCAGGCAACCATTCGGTCCGATTTTCGGTGAGCGCAGCCTGCGCGAGACCGACTGCAATCTTATCAAATGGAATCGCCAGTAAGCGGCCAACTTGAATGGCAGCCAGGGCATTGGCCACATTATAACGACCGGTCAGCGCAATTTCAAAACGGTGGCGACTTTGATTGGTGAGGAAAGTTGCCTTAACTGGTGTTAGTTCAATGTGATTAGCATACAAATCGTTGTCAGGGTTTAAGCCAAACGTGGTCATCTTTAATTCGGGATGTTGTGCGGCCCGTTCGCGCAACAGGGGTTCGTCACCATTGTAGACGAAGGTGCCAGCTGGATTCATCCCGTTGATGATTTCCATCTTGCCATCGGCAATGCGGGCCCGCGTTTTGAAAAATTCAATATGGGCTTCACCAATCATGGTGAGTAACGTGATGTCAGGGTGATACAGACCAGATAGTAACGACAAGTCCCCTGGGTGATCCATACCAAATTCAACCACTAACAATTCCGTATCCTCAGGCATCGCTAAGATGGTCGTTGGCACGCCAATTTCATTGTTGAAGTTTGCCGGTGTCTTCACGGTTTTATAGGTGGTTGCCCCAATCGCAGCTGTAAAATCTTTGGTGGTCGTTTTACCATTGGAACCAGAGATAGCCACGACACGCGGGTGTACTTGCTGCAGGTACGCAGCAGCCAGTGCTTGAAAAGCATGCTCTGTGTTTTCAACTAGAATGACTGGAATTGCGCTTGGCGCCGACTGTCGGTGATCAATCTGCCAAAGGGTTGCGACCGTACCATTATCGATGGCGCCTTGCACGTAATTGTGGCCATCATTGGTGGCCACAAGGGGGATGAATAATGAACCTTCAGTGGCTTTTCGACCATCAAAAACGACATTGGTGATCATGGCATCGGTGGCGTTTAAGACTTCTGCCGTAAGAATGGCGGCAATTTCATTAACAGTATAATGCATGATTTTTCCTCGGAATCTTAAGTGATGCTTATATTGTACGTGCAAAAAAAACCAAGGGCAATTAATGTGTTAAATTGTGCTAAAATGTTTACTGAATGTAAAAAAAGTCAGCCGGTTTGTTTTTGACAAAGCGGAATAAAAAATGAGGTAAAAAAATGGCCAAGGAAATCGGAATTGATTTAGGGACGGCCAACGTGTTGGTTTTCGTTGAAAACGAGGGAATTGTTTTAAACGAACCATCCGTTGTGGCGGTAGATACTAAAACTGACAAAGTTTTGGCAGTTGGAAAGGAAGCGTACCAAATGGTTGGGCGTACGCCTGGAAATATTCGTGCTGTTCGTCCTTTGAAGGATGGTGTCATTTCAGATTTTGACATGACGGAAGCCATGTTGTCATATTTTATTGGCAAGTTGAATGTTAAGGGTATCTTTTCACGCCCTAACATTATGGTTGCAGCACCAACGAATATTACTGAAATCGAACGTAAAGCGATCATTCAAGCAGCTGAGAAGGTTGGTGGTGCCAAAGTTTACTTGGAGTACGAGCCAAAGGTGGCTGCGATTGGCGCAGGCTTAGACATTTTCTCACCCATTGCCTCAATGGTGATTGATATGGGTGGGGGTACTTCAGATATTGCTGTTTTGTCATTAGGGGACATTGTCTCAGCCCGTTCAATCCGTGTCGCAGGGGACAAATTGAATGCTGACATCGCTAACTACATCAAGCGGCACCATAATTTGCAGGTCGGCGAACGCACGGCTGAACAAATTAAGATTACAATTGGGACCGCTTTGCATTCAGAAGAACCCGCGGAGATGAATGTACGTGGTCGTGATATGCATGAAGGTATGCCACGTTCCATCGAAATTAACGCGAATGAAATTGAAGAAGCATTACATGATTCATTGCATCAAATTGTGGCAGCAGCCCATGAAGTCTTGTCAGAAATCCAACCAGAATTGGCTTCAGACATTATTGATCGTGGGATTGTTTTGACTGGTGGTGGCGCATTGTTAAAGGGGATGGATACACTCATTTCAACTGAACTTGGCGTGCCCGTATTTATCGCTGATCATCCACTGGATAATGTTGCGCGCGGTGCCGGTGAATTACTAGAGCACATGCACCACTAAGAAAGAGGAAAAAATTATGGCTTCACGAAATAAAGCAATTGACGTTGAAATTAATGACTTGGGTGGTAACTTGAGTGAGGTAAAGATCAACAAGGTGCGTCTTGGGACCATCAACGAAGCACAAAAAAATATCAAGGTTAATTTTGAAAATAAGACAGCAGTCACAGCTAAGTCATTTGACGAGGCAGTTGAGCTGTTGATTTCAGAATACAATCTACACCATTAATTACTGAGCTTTACGATTAACGAGGTGAAAAAATGAATAAACAAGCAGATCGAGGCGTCATTGATTGGAATATTGTCTTTGCGGTTCTGATGCTCGCGATTATCGGTTTAGCCTCAATTTATGTGGCGGCAACGCATGATACGGGAAGCGTCAGTGTGACCCGGATGGTGACCATGCAGGGGCTGTGGTACGTTATCGGTATTATTGCCGTTGCTGTAATTATGCAATTTGATTCTGAACGGTTGTGGCGCGTGGCGCCGTACGTTTTTGCCATTGGGACTTTCTTGATGGTCGCGGTGTTAATTTTTTACAGCAAGACCTACTATGTTGAGACCGGTGGTAAATCATGGTTTGCAATTGGTGGGCTGACCTTTCAGCCATCAGAAATTATGAAACCTGCCTTTATTTTGATGCTTGGTCGTGTCATCACAGCACATAATGTCCAGCATCCGGAACACAGCTGGAATTCTGATCGGTTGCTATTGGGTAAAATCGCGCTTTGGACCGCGCCAATTATTCTATTGGTTTTGGCCCAACACGATTTTGGAACTATGTTGGTATTCTTAGCGATTGTCTTTGGCATGACCTTGGTATCAGGTATTTCTTGGAAAATTTTGGGACCCATCATTTTTACGGGTGCCGCGGTCGGTATTACGGCCATTCTATTCGTCACGCAAACCTGGGGCCGCCACATTTTGGAAAAGTTTGGGTTTGAGGCATACCAGTTTGCCCGTATCGATGCCTGGATGAACCCACAAAGCGACACAACCAATACGGGCTATCAATTATGGCAAGCGATGACGGCGATTGGCTCAGGCGGTCTCACCGGGACTGGCTTCAACGTTTCAAACGTTAATGTGCCTGTTCGTGAGTCGGATATGATTTTCTCAGTTATTGGAGAAAACTTTGGTTTCGTTGGAGCTTTGTTATTACTAGTCCTATACTTTTATCTGATTTACCATATTTTTCAGGTCGTCAATGACACATCAAATCAGTTTTATGCGTACGTTGCATCAGGGGTGGTGATGATGTTGTTATTCCACATTTTTGAAAATATTGGGATGAACATTGGTTTGGTGCCATTGACTGGTATCCCGTTGCCATTTATTTCACAGGGTGGATCAGCCTTAGTGGGAAATATGATTGGGATTGGTTTGGTGATGTCAATGCGCTATCATAACCGGTCGTATACATTATCAACGCACGAAGGATTTTCATAAAAGATGATAGGTTTGTTTTTGAAACAGGCCTATTTTTTAATAAGGAGTGAGCAGTAAAATGTTAACAATTGGCTTTATTGGTGCTGGGCACATGGCTCAGGCAATGATTAAGGGCTGGCGTGATCTAGCTGAGGTGCGGCAAATCGTTTACGCGCCCAATTCTGGTGCAGCGGTGGCAGAGCAGTTGCAGATTGAAGCCGTGGCCTCAATTGAAGAGACTTTCATGCAAAGTGATTTAGTCATTTTGGCCATACCACCAAAGGCTTTGGCTGAAGTTGCACCAACCTTGCAGATGTTGCTGATGTTGGCACCACAAAAGATCATCACGTCTGTTTTGGGGGGCGTTTCAATTAGCAGTCTGCAGTCTGCTTTAGGAAGTCAGGCCCAAATAGTCCGGACATTGCCCAATGTTAATGTCGCAGAAAAAGAAGGTTATACAGCAATTGCCTTTGCAGGAACGTTGGATGCGGCCACACGGGGCGCGGTCTTTGGGTTGTTTACCTATTTTGGTCGGGCTGATGAATTACCAGAAGAGCAATTCGGGGCAATTAGCGCTTTAGCAGGATCGGGGCCCGCCTTTGTGGCCGCCTTCGTGAATGCTTTGAGTGCGGCGGCCGTGGCGCAAGGGATTGAATCCGAAGTAGCTGACAAGGTTGCTTTACAAATGGTTAACGGGACGATGAAGGTGCTAAGTAAGCATGAACAAACGCCTACAGAATTTGCGCATAGTGTGATGACGCCAGGTGGTTCAACGGCCGCTGGATGGTCAACCTTAGAGTCTGAAGGCTTTGCAAAGACCGTTGCTAAGACGATTGCAGCGACAATGCAAAAAAATTCTGAATTTGATTGATAAAAAGGGTTGCATTCAATGCGAAATCCTGGTATATTATTATTTGTTGTTGAGAGACAGCAAGTAGTAATTATGGCTCATTGGTCAAGCGGTTAAGACTCCGGTTTTTCACACCGGCATCCAGGGTTC
>CAACWZ010000034.1_pt1 | contig 9244 bp, 7 predicted proteins | sample 2275781 | NCBI WGS metagenome assembly CAACWZ01 (sample SAMEA5312474, study PRJEB27640) | indoor metagenome | biome: indoor environment; feature: uncontrolled; material: tiles wood | place: Germany | collected 2014-07-07
ACGAACCAAAGAATTAAATTAGAGGTGAAAATTATGAAGTTATTGGATGAAGATTTTTTACTTGAAGGAGACATGGCAAAAAAGCTATTTCACGAATATGCGGAAAATATGCCAATTATTGATTATCACTGCCACCTGAATCCAGAAGCAATTTATGAAAATAAGAATTACTCAAACATCAGCCGGATTTGGCTGAATGAAGGCACATTTGGTGATCACTATAAGTGGCGCTTGATGCGAGCAAATGGAATTGATGAAGAGTTAATCACTGGTGACGGTGACGAATACGAAAAGTTTTTGGCATGGGCAGACACTATTGAGCATGCCTACGGAAATCCTTTGTATGAGTGGACTCATCTTGAATTAAAACGCTTCTTTGGAATCGATGAGGCATTGACTGTTGAGTCAGCACCACGAATTTGGGAAAAAACAAATTCATTATTGGCTACTGATGACTTCAAGCCACGCAATTTAATTAAAAATGCACACGTGAAACTTATTGCGACTACTGATGATCCAGTGTCAGACTTGCACTTCCATAAGCTCTTGAAGGCCGATGAGGAAGATAACGGCTTTAAGACAGTACCAGCAATGCGTCCGGATAAGTTGATTCAGGTTAAGCAACCAGGATTTGTTGATTACTTAAAGGAAATTAGTGACATTTCGGGAGTGAAAGTTGAGTCGTTTGCTAGTTTGATTGATGCGTTACATCAGCGTTTTGAGTTCTTTGAGACGCTTGGAGGTCGTCTCTCAGACCAATCATTATTAACATATCACTTTGTAGATGTGACGGAGGCGGAAGCTGATTACATCCTTGCCAAAGCAGCAGCCGGTGAAACATTGACATCATCAGAGCATGATGGATATATGACAACGCTATTGGAAGCACTGATGCGTTTGAATGATGAATTTGGTTGGGTCATGCAATTCCATGTGAATTCAATTCGTGACTTGAATACGCCAATGTATGACAAGTTAGGACCTGATACTGGGTACGACGCTGTTGGCACACAACCTGATATCGTCAGCGAGTTGCAAAAGTTGTTAACCAAGATGTCTGCCGAGGGTGTAACGCCAAAAATTATTTTCTACTCTTTGAATTCTAACGACTGGATGGAATTGGCAACATTGATGCAAGCCTTCCAGGGGAATGGCACAAAGCAACGTTTGCAACTCGGTGCTGCATGGTGGTTCAATGACACGGCTGAGGGTATGGACGAACAATTGCGGGTATTTGCCCAACAGAGCCTGTTGCCTAATTTTGTTGGGATGCTAACAGATTCACGTAGCTTCTTGTCGTACCCACGTCACGAGTATTTCCGCCGTGTCTTGAGTAACTTCTTTGGTCGCCTCTCAGACCAAGGTCGTGTGCCTGAAGACATAGAATTGTTAGGTAAGGTTATGCAAGATATTTCTTATAACAATGCCTATAAGTATTTTGGTTTCTTTGATTAGAAGAATGGGGAGATGAAAAATGGTTAAGCTGTCAGAGAATTATGTTCAAAATCGTGCCGGCTTTGAAGCATCCGGTGTTAAAGTTCCTACTTATGATCATGAAGTTGTGGTCACGAACGGGTTGAAGCATCCACGCTGGATTCACTTTGGTGGTGGAAACTTATTCCGCGCTTTTCATGCAGCGATTGCTAACGATTTGATTGAACAGGGAGAGCTGGATGGTGGATTAATTGTTGTCGATACCTTCAGTACAGAAGTTATTGAAGATGTTTATCACCGTAATAATAATCAGGTTTTGCGTGTTGTGACAAAGGCAGACGGTTCTTTGGATAAGCAAGTTTTCGGTTCAATTGCTGATGCTGTTTTTGATTCAGCTAAAGCGCCAAATCAAGAATTGGTACAAGCTTTTGAAAACGAGTCATTGCAACTTGTAACATTCTCAATTACTGAGAAGGGCTACGCATTGACTAATGCGCAAGGTGAGTTGACGTCGACAGTTCAAGCTGACTTAGCTAACGGTCCTGAGAACCCGGTAAATAATATTGCCCGCTTGGTAAGGTTGCTGTTGCGCCGTTTCAACAACGGGGCTTATCCATTAGCGTTGTTGAGCACTGACAATTTTTCACAAAATGGTGACCGGCTCAAGGCAGCCGTATTGAGAGTTGCGCGAACCTGGTTAGCAAACGGATTTGTTGATCAACAATTCGTGGACTATCTGAGCGATGCTAATCAAGTATCATTTCCACTGTCGATGATTGACCGTATCACACCAAATCCATCAGAACAAGTTAGTCAACAATTGTTGGCTGATGGTATTTCAGGAATGGAACTGTTTAAGGCCTCATATGGTGCAATGCTAGCATCATTTGCGAATACTGAGGAGACTCACTATTTGGTGGTTGAGGACAAATTTCCTAATGGCAGGCCAGCATTGGATAAAGCTGGTGTCATCATGACTGATCGTGACACGGTGAATGATGTCGATGAAATGAAGGTGACAACAAGTTTGAACCCATTGCACACAGCATTGGCTATCTATGGTTCAATTCTTGGCAACAAGTCAATATCTGAAGAAATGAAAAATCCAGATTTAGTTGGTTTGATTAAGCAGATTGGATATGTCGAAGGATTACCGGTTGTTAAGAACCCGAAGGTTATTAACCCAAAGATATTTATTGATGAGGTCGTTGAAAAGCGGTTGCCCAATCCTTATATCCCTGACACACCGCAAAGAATTGCTACCGATACGTCACAAAAGTTGGCAGTTCGTTATGGTGTTACCATTCAACACTATCTTGATAGTGAAACACTTGACGTAAAGAAATTGAAATTTATTCCATTGACGATTGCTGCATGGCTCCGTTACTTATTGGCTGTTGATGATAGTGGTGTGACGTTCAATCCAAGCCCTGACCCACAGCTGTCGTACTTGCAAGCACAATTAGAAGGAATCACATTGGGGTTCACTGGTGACCTGTCGGCAATCATCAATCCGATTTTGGCGAACAAAACGTTGTTTGGCGTCGATTTAGTCGAGACTGGTTTGGCAGACAAAATTGTTTCAGACTTGCAGGACATGTTGTCGGGACCGGGTGCTGTCGCAAAAACTTTGCATGAAAAATTAGCAGAAGTTTAAGTAGTATAGGAGAAGAAAGTAATGTCAGATTATCGAATTGCAGTTGTTAACTCAAGCAGTTTTGGACAAGTTTTTAAGGACCACTGGACGCAACTTGAACAAATTGGCGACGTGAAGCGGTTTATGTTGCCAACAGACATTGATGGCAAGACGCTAGCGGAAACACTGTACGGCTATAACATTATCATTGCTAGTGTGACACCAATGTTTGGCGAGAATTTCTTTGCCAATAAGGATGAGTTATTGTTGATTTCACGTCATGGAATTGGTTATAACAACGTTGATTTAGAGGCTGCTAAGGCACATGGTGTGCTTGTATCAATTGTTTCGCCATTGGTTGAGCGTAATGCGGTAGCTGAAAATGTTTTCGCAAACTTAATGGCTTTGGTCCGTCAAACTGGTAATTCATCCCGTGCCATTAAAGAGGATCATTACGAAGATAGAGCCAAGTACATGGGAAATCAATTTAGTGGTAAGACATTTGGTGTTATCGGTGCAGGAAATATTGGAAGTCGTGTTGCTGAGCTGTTCAGTGTCTTTGGTGGTCAAGTACTGATTACTGATCCTGATCCTAAGGCACCCGAGGGTTGGCTGGAAAACACCAATGTACAAAGGGTATCATTAGATGAATTGTTGGCCAAGGCCGATTACATTTCTTTGAACGCGTCGTTAAATGAAGATAACGTTCACATGATTAATGATGAAACTCTCGCTAAGACGAAGCGTGGCGTGTACTTTGTCAATAATGGTCGAGGCGCCTTAATCGATGAAAAGGCCATGTTGGCAGCGGTTGAAAGTGGTCACGTTGCCGGGTATACTTCGGATACTGCCGAGGTTGAGCCTATTCGCGCCGACCACCCATTCTTACAGAATGATCACATTCTTATGACACCGCACACGTCGGCATATACGTATGAATGCCTTGAAGGAATGGGACTTAAGTGTCTATCTGATGTTAAGGCTGTTGTGACGGGTGAATTACCAGTCCGTGAGTTAACGTCAGCTCTATAATTGAGGTGCAATCATGAAATATATTATTGGAATGGACATGGGGACAACGAGTACCAAGGCTGTCTTATTCGACTTAAAAGGCAATTTGATTCAAGTTGCCCATCGCTTGTATCCAATTATTCGTGAAAATGTGGACGCTGCTGAGGAAGATCCAGATGTTATCTTTGACGCGACACTTGAAGTATTACGTCAAGTTGTCAAAGAATCTAATATTGGACCAGATGATGAGATTTTGGCAATCTCACTAAGTTCGCAACAGCATTCTTTGATGGGTGTTGATGGAAACTTTAAACCAACGACAAAATTAGCTATCTGGGCTGATAATCGTGCTGAAAAATATGCACATCAGTCACAACTCGACGGTTCGGGGTTGGAGTTGTACAAACGTACAGGTGTTCCCACACACCCAATGTCACCATACTACAAGTTGCAATGGTATAAGCATGATAATCCTGCGGTATTTGATGAGACAAAGTATTGGTTAGGTATCAAGTCATACATCATTTGGAAGTACTTTGGTAAATTTTTAGAAGAACAATCAATGGCTGCAGCAACAGGATTGTTCAATGTTACCGAAATGTCATGGGACAAGGAAGCATTGCGTAGTTTAGGACTTGACGAAAAGCAATTGCCAAAGGTAGTGCCAATAACTGAACAAGTACATGGATTGAATCAAGAATATGCCGATTTGATCGGTATTCCGGCCTCAACCCCGTTTGTGATGGGTGCTTCTGACGGCGTCGCGACGACAATTGGTGTCGGTGCTGTTCAGAAGGGACAAGTTGCGATTGATATCGGGACCTCAGCTGCTGTTCGTACGCTAGTTGATAAGCCACAATTTGATCCTAAGGGTCGTATTTATTGCTACCCTGTCTTACCTGGTAAGTGGATTATTGGTGGACCAATCAATAATGGTGGCGTTGTCTTGCGATGGGCCCGAGACCAATTCTTCAATGGTGAGAAAACAACAGCTGATTTATTGGGAGAGGATTCCTATGACTTATTGACGAAAATTGCCGAAAAAGTTCCGGCTGGTGCTAAAGGATTATTGTTTCATCCATTTTTGGGTGGAGAACGTGCACCAATTTGGTCAGGGAGCGCCCGAGGTTCGTTCTTCGGCTTGACGCAGACACACACGCGAGCACACATGATCCGTGCTGTCCTAGAAGGCATTGTTTATAACTTGTACACAGTTAATTTGGCTCTTGAAGAGGTTATGGATGACGGGCCTCGACAAATATTAGGTACGGGCGGGTTTGCCCATTCTAAACTCTGGAAGCAAATTTTGGCCGATGTTTTTGAGGAACCAGTGACGATTCCAAAGTCGGTAGAAGGAGGCTGCATGGGTGCGATGGTTATTGGCCAGATTAGTTTGGGACTGGTTTATGATATCACAGCGGTTGAAGAGTTCTTGGTTGAAGATGTGGTTAATTTATACAAGCCAAATCCTGAAAACTTTAAGGCTTATCGTGATTTATTGCCAATCTACATTCGTTTATCACGTCAATTGGCTTCTGAATACGATAATATTGCTGAATATCAGCGTACGCATTAGTAAAAAACAGAGTAAACTGGAATTCTAAAGTTTAATATGGTAATTAGTTGAAAAGATTTCGGTATTGATCCGGAGTCTTTTCAACCAGCTTTGGGTTAATAATCCGTTTATTGTAGTGGTAAACATAGTCGGTTACGGCGACTTTCAGTTTGTTACAACTTTGATAGTGGTTGTAACAAACCTTTCTTACCTTTAAGATATGACAGATACTCTCAGTCATTGCATTATCTAGGCGAGTCGTTTTGTGGCACACGATAGGAAGCACACGGTTATGCTCTAGCTCGGACGCATATTTATGATTCTAAGTGCAACCTTTGGTTGACATTCAGTACTCAATCATAAATTTCATCGGTGATACAACAATATTCGTAGTCGGAGGTGTTCATCGCGAGTTGTCTAAGTGAGTCTTTAAAATCAAGTTGCCTATACTGTGTAGATTTTAAAGGTGTACTGATGGTTTGTCTTGTTTTCACTTGAATGAATTTTTAACAACTTCAAGTCTCGACGTTTGTGATTAAGTGAACCTGATTGTATAAAATTTCAGAAGCCTGAGCCTGATACTTTTTGCGTTACTTTTTAATTTTTGAGTGTGTCACGATATACGATTGGCATATCGAACCTAGTTCGGAATGGAATATTCTCAGTGCTATCATTTAAAATTAACTTTTTCAAAGCCCTAATGCCAAGTGAGGTCATGGTTCCAATTGGACTGTGGACGGTTGTTAATGCAGGTGTGGTATACGATGCCAATGAAACGTCATCAAATCCAGACACGGCAATTGAAAACAACAAGTCTTTAGATTCATTAATCGCGTGCAGAGCACCAATAGCCATGTCATCATTTTCAATGAAAACATATTCTGGTAAGGGATTTTGTTGCAATAACTTACTCATTGCAGTATAACCACCTTTGGCTGAGTAGTCTCCTTCAACTGGTGGGTGGACGAAAATATCGTAATCCGAAGCATCAATCCAGCGCTCAATCGCGTCGTAGAAACCTCGTGATCGTTCGGATGTAGATGTGTAGTCTAAATCACCCCGAATTAGTGCGACGTTCTTGTACCCTTTTGAGAGGGCATGCGAGGTTAATTCACGCGCAGCGTTGTAGTTGTCAAGCCAATAGTTAATAACTTTTGGGTTTTCGACATGTCGATTGAGAACGACCAACGGAATACCAGTTTCCACCAATTGGTCAATGAATGGTTGATCGCCATCGGACTGACTGACGATGACCACACCATCGAAAGAATTTGCTAAACTTACATCAGAAATTGAATCAATTGAGAGAACATAATTAGCGGGCAATTGCGATTTGATGTTCGTGATAATACTTGTCAGGAATAGGCTTGATGTTCCATTTTGCAAATCGGTAAAAAACAGACCAATTGTGTATGATCGCCCTTGGTTTAGCCCACGGGCGTTTAGATTGGGTGTATAACCTAAAATGTTTGCAGCATCAATAACCTTGCGGCGAGTGATTTCTTTAACTTTTGAGCTGCCATTTAGTGCCCTTGAAACAGTCGTATGAGATATTCCTAAATAGTTAGCAATATCAATTATAGTAGTGTTTTTTTTCTCCGTCATATTAGCTGAGCCTCCTTTTGAAAAGTGTGATTACCAACAATCATATGACAAAAGTTCTTTTTGGGGAAGAAAAAAATAGTCAAAACCTAGCCAAAATGTTGAAAAATGTGGGGTGAGTGGTATACTGTAATAGTAAGGTTTCACGTGAACATTTATGCATAATTAAATTCTATATGAGGTATTAATGATGAAAATTGGTTTAGTTGGACTGGGTAAGATGGGAATTAATCTCGCACAAAACATGATTCGCAATCATAATGAGGTTGTTGGCTTCGATTTAAGTGCTGATTTAGTTAAAGAGGCAGAAGGATTTGGTGCAACAGGCGCTTACAACTTAGCTGAAATGGTTAAAAAATTGGATAAACCTCGTTTTGTTTGGGTAATGGTACCTGCTGGAAAACCAACTGATGACACGATTGAACAATTAGGGGAATTACTTGACGAGGGTGACTACTTAATTGATGGTGGGAACACTTTCTGGAAAGATAGTCTGCGTCACAATCGTTTAATCTCTGAAAAAGGAACTCACTACTTTGATGCTGGTTCATCAGGTGGCTGGCGTGGTGCATTGAATGGCGGGAACTTTATGATTGGTGGCGATGATGCTGAGTCGTTTGAATCTATTCGTCCTTTGTTTGAGGGGATTGCCCAAGAAGATGGGTATTTGTACACAGGTAAGGCTGGTTCAGGACACTACCTTAAGATGGTTCATAATGGTATAGAATACGGTATGATGGAGGCCATTGGAGAAGGATTCGAGGTGCTTGAAGCGTCAAAGTTCAACTATGACAATGAAGCTGTCGCAAAACTTTGGAACCATGGTTCAGTTGTTCGCAGTTGGTTGATGGAATTGATACAGGATGCATTTGGGGACGATCCGCATCTTGACGGTATTATGGGTCGCATGCACTCAAACGGGGAAGGACAATGGACCGTTGAGGACGCTATGGATAATCAAGTACCAACGCCTGTAATCTATGCTGCAGTTGCCGCCCGTTACCGTTCAATGCAAGATGATACCTTTACAGGTAAGGTCGTCGCGGCTTTACGTAACGGATTTGGTGGCCACGCGATTGACAAGAAGTAGTTGAGCTGTGTGTATCATTCAATGGATATTTTTTAAGATAATTTGTGAATGGTATGATATCGGTAGATATTATACCATTTTTATCAGACAAGGAAGTTGTCATGGATAGAATGAGTGTTATTTCACGTTTGAAAAATGATGGACTTATTGTCATTATTCGAACGGTAGATGAGTTACAAGCAAGACAAAGTGTTGAAACGTTGATAAGGGCCGGTATAAAGAATCTAGAAATCACGACATCTGTGCCTAATGCGTTTAGATTAATTGCTGAATTTAATCACGAATATGAAGCAAATGATGTTTTAATAGGGGTCGGGACTGTGTTAAGCGAAGCAACGGCCACGATGGCGATTATGTCAGGTGCAAAATTTTTGGTTTCACCATTTTTTGATTCGAGGATTGCAAAAGTATCCAATTTCTATCAGATTCCGTATCTCCCTGGTGTTTTTACGCCGGCTGAAATTAAAAATGCCCTGGAGTATGGGTGCGGTATTGTTAAACTGTTCCCTGCCTCGGAGTTGTCACCGAGTTTCATTCACGAAATAAGGGGACCAATGCCACAAGTAACTTTAATGCCTACCGGTGGTGTGACGCTTGATAATGTGGAGGACTGGTTTATGGCTGGTACCGAAATTGTTGCTGTCGGGGGTGACTTGACGCAATGGGCGGTGCAAGCGGATTGGAATAAGATGGCCCAAGTCGCCCAAAAGTACTTGGAAGTCATAAATCGGATTAAGTCAAGATAGTCAGTTATACATGTGTCATTTATGTTTGAGTTACGATAGCGGTGGTATAGTAATGGGCTTCGGAGACAATTGAATAACGGAAAATCCCCTTTTGGCATGATCGAATTTGCAAAAAAGTCACCAGGAATGTGATTTAAACAGCATAAAAACATCAGCTTTATTGACTTCTG
>CAACWZ010000366.1_pt1 | contig 9209 bp, 6 predicted proteins | sample 2275781 | NCBI WGS metagenome assembly CAACWZ01 (sample SAMEA5312474, study PRJEB27640) | indoor metagenome | biome: indoor environment; feature: uncontrolled; material: tiles wood | place: Germany | collected 2014-07-07
TTTTTTGCTTCAAATTCTAAAATTTGAAGACCCTACACATTTGATCATCGAAACGTTATTCAGTTTTCAATGTCCTACTTCGTTGCTTTTGACAACTTTTATATCTTACCAACATGTTGACTCAATGTCAACACCTTTTGTTGATGTTTTGTATCAATCAAGTAAGCGTTTCCGTTACAAAACTGGGTACTCAATTAATATACCGCATCTACCAATGTTCGTCAACTACTTTATTTAAGAAAACTTTTCCGAACATTGTAAACCGCAGCCACCAACGTAACCCAACCCGGTCGTACCCAACGATACGACCGCAACAAGGCCAATATATAGAAGCTCTCCCAGAGCTGATCTAGTCAGACACACCCAGACAAAAAGAGCTTGCCACAACATTTGTGGCAAGCTCTTAAAAAATTGATAGTTGATTGTAGTTAAGTTAGAACAAGGCTAACTGATTTTCATCAGGCATACCCTCTAACACACCATTAGCCTCAAAGAACGTCATCAGGGTTTGCGAGACGCCCCCGCGCTTAGCTAAATCTTCCTTTGAAAGGAATTCACCTTCAGCACGCGCCGCGATGATTTTCTTAGCAACGTTATCACCCAAACTAGGCACTGCGTTAAACGGTGCAATCAATGTATGGCCATCAATAATCCACTGTTCCGAGTCCGATTTATATAAATCGACCATGCCAAATTTGAAGCCCCGTTCCATTGCTTCATTTGCCAACTCCAAGACCGTTACTAAGTCACGATCCTTCGCTGAGGCATCTAAGCCAGCTTTATGAATTTCTTGAATACGCGCTTTAGTGGTACTCAACCCATGTGCCATCGCGACAATGTCAAAGTTACTTGCCCGCACTGAGAAGTACGCCGCATAGTATAACATCGGGAAATACACCTTGAAGTAAGCAATCCGTAGCGCCATTAAGACGTACGCCGCCGCGTGGGCCCGCGGGAACATGTACTTAATCTTTAAACCTGATTCGATATACCATTCAGGAACACCCGCAGCTCGCATTTCGGCTTGGTACTCATCAGAGATGCCCTTACCCTTACGCACTTTTTCCATGATTTGGAATGATGACTCTGGGTTAACCCCCCAGTTAATTAAGTCGGTCATGATCTTGTCACGGGTTCCGATAACTGTTGCAATCGTCGCCTTGCCTTGTTGAATCAATTCATCGGCATTCCCACGCCAAACATCCGTTCCGTGCGACAAACCTGAAATTTGCAGCAGTTCTGAATAATTTGTCGGATTAGTCTCTTGCAACATTCCCCGGACAAAGTTAGTCCCAAATTCTGGGACACCAAGGGTACCTGTTTTTGAGAAAATTTGGTCCGGCGTGACACCCAAGGCTTCAGTAGAACGGAACAAACTCATCACACCTTGATCATTCATGGGAATGGTTTGCGGATCAATACCGGACATATCCTGTAAGGCACGAATCATCGTCGGATCATCATGGCCCAGAATATCCATCTTCAAAATGTTATCGTGAATCGAATGGAAATCAAAGTGGGTGGTCCGCCAGGTAGCATGAATATCATCTGCCGGAAATTGGATTGGCGTAAAGTCAAAGATCTCCATATCATCTGGCACAATCAAAATACCAGCCGGATGCTGACCCGTAGTGCGCTTCACCCCAGTTGCCCCTTGAGCTAACCGTTCAATTTCAGGACCACGTAATTGTAATTCATGATCTCGCTCGTAGGCCTTCACGTAACCAAAGGCCGTCTTATCGGCAACTGTCGCAATCGTCCCGGCACGGAAAACGTTATTTTCCCCAAACAAAGACTTCATATAATTATGGGCGAATGGCTGATAGTCCCCTGAGAAATTCAAATCAATATCAGGCACCTTGTTCCCCAAAAAGCCCAAGAAAGTTTCAAACGGAATATTGTGACCGTCACCGAGTAACTGTGTATGGTCAATTGGCGACGCCTTTTCTGGGATATCATACCCAGACTCATAGTCACGCGGATCAACAAACTCAACATAATCACCGGTTGCACTACGATAGTGTGGCGGTAACGCATTTACTTCCGTAATGCCGGCCAGCAAAGCGGCTAATGAAGAGCCCACGGAACCACGTGATCCGACCAGATAACCATCTTTGTTTGATTTCGCCACCAAACGTTGCGCCACCAAGTAAATCACCGAGAAACCATTATTAATAATAGAATCAAGCTCACGTTCAATACGTGCTTCAATCTGGAGTGGCAGGGGCTTACCATACATCTTATAAGCCGTTTCATAAGTACGATCATGCATTTCTTGATTAGCCGTTGGCATATTAGGCGGATAGTTCCCTGACTTAATCGCCTCAACATTTTCAATTATGTCAGCAACCACATTGGTATTATGCACGACAATTTGTTGCGCAATGTCAGCGCCCAAGAAACTAAACTCGTCCAACAATTCTTGCGTCGTCCTAAAATGCAACGCGGGTAATTCATACCGGTTCAGCATGTTAGCGCCACCTTGTGAATTAATCAAAATCTGCCGGTAAATCGCATCTTCTGGATTCAGATAGTGCGCATCCCCAGTCACAACAACTGGCTTACCTAACTCCTCCCCGATCGCGATGGCTTGTTTAATCAACTCACGTAACCGGCCTTCGTCCCGGATCATTTCCCGTTGTAACTCAATCGAATAGGCTGCCAGTGGTTGGATCTCAATATAATCGTAATAAGTAGCAATTTGCTTAGCAAAAGCCTTGCCCTTACGCTCCAACCCTTCCCAGAATTCACCAGAGCTATCCCCGGTTCCAATCAATAATCCCTCCCGATATTGATTCAAGAGTGACCGTAGCACACGTGGTTGGCGGAAGAGATATTGCGTATTCGAGGCTGAAATCAGCTTATAAAGATTTTTGACCCCTTTTTGCTCTTTGACCAGCACAGTCGCATGCTTGGGCCGTTCATGTTGCCAGGAATCATTCTCGGTAATATGTTCATTTAACTGCGATGCCCGTTCAACGCCGTAACGTTCTTTCGCATCATTGAGCATTTTGAAATTAACCTGACCCGTGGCGGCGGCATCATAAATGGCATTGTGCGCCTGCTCCAAAGGCACTCCTAACCGTTTAGCCAACGTGCCTAAGGTGAATCTGCGCATCTCTGGATACAGAAAATGGGCCAGATTCAGGGTGTCAATCACCACGTTTTGGATTGGCGGCATGCCATTGCGAATATAGGCATTATTCACCATCGGCACATCAAAATCGATCACGTTGTGTCCGACCATGATGGCATCCCCAGTCCAGGCACGGAAATCGGCAAAAACTTCCGCTTCGGAACGCGAGCCAACCAACATATCATCGGTAATGTGCGTGATTTCGATAATTTTATGACTTAATGGCTCACCTGGATCAAGATATTCATCAAACTCATCGATGACCATCCCACGTTCCATTTTAACCGCCGACAATTGGATAACTTTATCGTACGCAGGTGATAGACCCGTGGTTTCCACGTCGAACACGACATACTGGGCACTATCCAGCTGCACATCAGTCGTATTCAAGGCGATCTGCTGACCATCTTCCACGAGGTTGACCTCAACGCCATAAATCATCTTAAATGGCGTTACATGTTCCTTGATATAGCCTTGAATACCGGCCTGATCATCTTCGGCAATCCCACTAGCAATGGCATTCTTTTTGGCCACTGCTTGCCGCCCTTTGTTGATATCGCGCGCGGTGCTTGCCGCCTCGGGGAAGCCCTGTGCACCAGCGGTGTCTGTGATTGCCAGGCCATTCATCCCCCAACTAGCGGCTGTTTTGATGTACTGGCCAATTGAGTTAGTTGCATCCATGGTCGACATGATTGAATGGGTATGCAAATCAACTCGTTTTTCCTGTCCTTGATAAGTATCCTGACGTGATGCATGTTGTACCAGATCGATATCCCGCACCATCATTGTCAAATCATGGGAAAAGTTATCTTCTTGGATGGGACCACGGGCCCGGACCCAAGCCCCCTTCTTGAGCCCTTCTAAGAAGGTTAATTCTTCTTCATTACGAATGAACTTCTTCAGTAAGAAGGATGATGAATAATCGGAAATCTTTAAAGTCGCCAATTTCATGTCATTTTTTAATTCTTTAATTTCAGAACCAAAAATATAACCCTCAAAAACAACTGATCGTTCTTCCATTGTCACGTCAGCCATCCGGGTAATGTCGACATTGCCATTAATTGGTTTACCCATTTGTTTTTCGGTAACGGTTGCTTTGGCTGTTTTCAGCTCATGATCTTCGCGTGCCTTCGCTTGCTCTTGAATTTGGTTTTGCGCATGTGCCGCCAATTGACGATCCTCAGCGGCGCGCTTTTCACGCATTTGTGCCAGAGATTGCGCATGTAGGTCGGCATCAACGGTTATCGTAAATGGAATTTGTCGCCGGACCCCCAACTGTTGGTACGTCTGCAAAATGATTGGCAAGCCACTGTCACGCGCATATTTAGCCCAAATTTCTGAATCAAATGTCAGCCGAATTTCTGTATCAACCAACGCTGGCATGACATGATTAAAGGCATTTCGAAAGGCGCCCGATTCATTTTGATGTTGTTGTAAGACCCATGCCCAATAGTCAACGATTTGCGATAAATTAGGTTGATCAGTAAGTTCCAATTGAAAGGTTACTTGTGCAATCTGCGAGAATGCGATTTGCAGGCGCTGAGTAAGCAATGCCAAATCTCGCACACTTGGCAGAGCTGGCATCTGAAATACAAACTGCCAGATGTGTGAAGTTTCATGGACGATAACTTCACTTAACGCGGTTTCGGTTAAAGTCGTTTGCAGCTCTTCAATCTCTAGTTGCTTTAGCAGTACTTGAAACTGCTCCTTTGCACTTAATGCCATTCTGCGCTTCCTTTCAGGTTTTGATCATCTTCTGACACTGTGGGTCACTGAACTAGTTAGGCGCTGCCCAACCGTTGCACCACTAATGTTAACAAATAATTATAACAAATTTAGGTAGCTCATGCTTAACCACAAAAAAATCGAGCCCATCACTGGCTCGATTTTTTTATCATTATAATTCGTCAGTGTGCACACGAATCGTTGCTTCAACCGCTTTGTGCAATTTAACTGAGATACTCCGGTAACCCAATGCGCGGATTGGTTCCTTCATATCCATTTTACGCTTATCAACTTTGATGCCATATTGCTTGTCGAGTGCTTCGACTACTTGCTTTGATGAGATGGCACCAAATAGGCGCCCATCAGCACCGGCCTTAGCTTTTAATTCAACCACTGTCTGGTCATCTTCTAACTTGGCCTTCAGAGCTTCGGCCGCGGCTTGATCTTCAGCTGCTTCACGATCAGCTGCTTTCTTCTGCCCACGTAAGGCTGACACATTCGCATTCGTAGCAACTTCAGCTTTCTTACCCTTAATCAAAAAGTTATTGGCATAGCCATCGGGCACTTCTTTAATTTCACCCTTTTTACCACGGCCTTTAACATCTTCCAAAAAGATAACCTTCATAATTTCTTGCTCCGATCTAATAAACTCTATCTACTATTCTACTTCTTCACGACTTGCCGTCAATAACTCGCGTAACGTTTCAGCCACTTCAGTCGTTGTTTGATCTTTTACCTGGGTCGCGGCATTGCTCAAGTGACCACCACCACCCATCTGTTCCATAATGATTTGGACACTTTTGGTCCCAGTCGACCGGGCTGAGATCGCCACGGTTTCAGCATCACGCCGGGCAATGACAAACGAACAGGCCACCCCAATGATTTGTAGCAACGCATCGGCTGCTTGGGCCACCACCACTGAATCATAAATCACATCGTCTTCAGCAACGACAATCGCTGCATCCCCATGCATCTTGACCATTTCAATCAAATGGGACTTATCGCGATAATCCGCCATGGTGTCTTTCATAAAGTTCTGAATTAAATTACCATCAGCACCCACAGAGCGCAAATAACTGGCCGCATCAAAAGTTCGCGTCCCAGCCCGTAATGTAAATGACTTTGTATCGAGTTGAATACCAGCCAACAAAGTGGTGGCCTCAATCCGTGAGAGCCCTTGTGCTTTACGTGGCTGATATTCAAATAATTCAGTCACTAGTTCCGACGTAGATGATGCATATGACTCAATGTAAGTTAACAATGAATTTTCGGGGAACTCCTCACCTCGTCGATGATGATCAATAATCACCAACCGATCTGGCAAAAGCTCCAAGAGGGCCGGACTTTCGGTAATTGATGGTTTTGAATGATCAACTAATACAAGCAGGGTATTTGGGGTTACCAAATTCAAAGCCGCTTCTTCATTAATCAAGGCTTCGGCATCCCGTGGCTCATTCATTAGTTCTTGATGCAACTGCTGCATATCTGCATGCATCTTAGCCACATCATTATTCGTCACCACCCAAGCATCCATACCGACCATGCGTGCCAGCCGCCGGACACCCAAGGCAGCACCAATTGAATCCATATCAGCGCGTTGGTGGCCAACCACCATCACATTATCCGCTTGCGTCATCAATTCAGTTAACGCTTGAGAAATCACCCGTGCCCGAACACGGGTACGCTTAGCCATTGGATTAGTATTACCACCATAAAACCTGGCGTCGGCTTGTGACCCCTTCACGACAACTTGATCGCCACCACGACCGAGCGCCAAATCCAATTGGGTTTGGGCGCCTTGGGCAATGGCTTCAATGGTGTCTTCATGATATGAAATACCAATACTTAAGGTTAATGGCGTATTTTGTGCCGAAGTGGCTTCCCGAATTTCATTTAACAAATTAAATTTGTCATTTTCAGCTTGGCGCAAACCTTCCCGATACCCAATCATCAAAAAACGATCCGCTGCTAAGCTCCGCACATAGATATCGTGTGCCATCATCCAGTCCGTAATGGCACTGGTCGCATAAGAACGTAAGGCTGAAATTTCTGAATCAGACATCCGTTCGGTCACCTCATCGTAGTTATCCAATGAAATAATACCAATGACTAATTGACCATCTTCATATGCTTTGACCACTTTACTAGTTTCAGTCACATCCATTAAGTAGATGGCATGCAGTTCTGGTTGGACTTGCACCTCAAACTGACGACCAAGCCAAGCTAACCGTGTTTGTTGTTCCTCAGTATTCCAACCCATAACAATGCGTGCCAACACATCATTGGCGACACTCAATTGCTTGTTAACTAGATTGGTATCGGCTAAAAATTGTTGCAAATAAGGGTTAACCCAGTCAATTTCATAGTTCTCATTAAATAGTAATACCCCGACAGGCATTTGAATCACTGCTTCTTGTTCACCGCGATTAATCCGGTATGACAAACTAGCAATATAATGTTCCGTATCACGACCAATGCGGCGCAACGTATCAAAGAACACAAACATGGCAATGACAACCAGCAGTACCCATAAAACACCAACAATCCAACTCAACCAAAAGGCAATGATCGTCCCGATCAAGGCCATAAATGAGACAAAAATAGCCATCACGGCAAGCTGACGATTCTTGAAGAACGCTGGAAGTGTCCCAAATGTCATATTGTGATTAAACATAGCACCCCTCCATCAAACAAAAAGGCCAACCACTGCGATTGGCGCACCTTGTATCAATTTCTTTATATTCTTAGTAAATTCTTTATTAATGTATTTATTATAGCATGAACACCGTGCCATTGCGATTTTACCCAACTAAATTAAAAAAACAGACCATTCCCAAATGGAAATGGTCTGTTCTAATCACTCACAATTCATCATCACTATTATTCATAATGGTGAAGCTTTTGGGCTGCTTTACTTGGTTATCAGTATGTTGAATCATCTGGCCATGGCCAATCCCTGGCACTTTTGCCAAAAAATTAGTTGGCATCAAGGTCAACATGAAACTAATGAAGGCAAACAACCCGGTAAAGCCAACCAGCAGATGCCACAAGAGGCTATTACTACTACTGTCACTCAGCCAACCACCAATCAAGCTCAAACCCCAGACTGTCCAGATAGCCCATGTCGCCAGCCCAGCATCACGGTAGCGTCGAATCTCTAAGGCTAAGCCCGGAATTAAGACTAATACGACACCCACTAAACCAATCACCATCCAAAACATTAACAGGAGGCTACTTGGCTGCATGACTAATTTGTACATCGCTGCAACCATTTTCGCAGCGGTGTCGGCATTAGCCATCGTCGCCACTTCCGTATCACCGACCAGCGCCATGATAGGTATCAAGCCAACCACCCAGACAACGGCGGCAATGATGCCCCATAATTGTACCCACCAGTATTCAGCGCGGGTTGACGCCCCGGTAAAGTTTACATAATTTTCCCAAAACAACTTAAATGCTTTGCCCATCGATACCATACAGCAGATCCCTTCTCGTCCTGATTGCCTAAGCAATGCTTTGTCTCTATTCTACACTGGAAAATAGCCCTTTACAAATGCTTATATCTTGGCGAACAAAGGACGCATGAGTAAGGGGGCGACAATCGTGGCAATCATAATCACCAATACAAATTCACTAAAGACACCGGCCGACAAAATATGGGCACCCACACCAATTTGCGCAATAATCAGAGCCATTTCACCCCGTGAGATCATGCCTGCCCCGATCGCCCGACTTTCATGCCGATTGAGTTTAACCAGCTTCGCCCCTAACCCGGCGCCCATAAATTTCGAGGCAACCGCTAGCAACGACATTACAATGATGATGGGCCAAGTCTTTTCAATCCCGTCGAAAGTCACCGCTAAGCCAATTGATCCAAAGAACAATGGGAAGACACTCCAATTCCCAATCAGCTCGGTATAGTGCAGCACTTGACCTGAGAAGACAAATTGCCGACTTAACAATCCGAGACCAAAGATGATAATGGGCATTAACGAGGTGATGCCCAAGCTACCACCACCAACGAAGAGTGAAAACACTGTCACTAAGATCAACGCCATAATATCATCTAAGACAGCCGCGCCAAGAATCACTGTGCCCACTTTAGAACCGAGTTTATTTTGTTCACTCAGGACCGCAATCGTGATTGAAATGGAGGTTGCCGCAAAGACAATTCCCCAAAAGATTGCATGGGTGAGCCCATAGCCGAGCCAAAGCGCCGCAATCGGAAACGTGATTAATGGCACCAACACCCCCATCACGGCAACCGCATTGGCCGCCCTAAAATTCTGCCGTAGTTCGCCAACATCAGTTTCCAAGCCGGCATTGTACATTAACAACCAAACTCCCG
>CAACWZ010000095.1_pt1 | contig 9016 bp, 19 predicted proteins | sample 2275781 | NCBI WGS metagenome assembly CAACWZ01 (sample SAMEA5312474, study PRJEB27640) | indoor metagenome | biome: indoor environment; feature: uncontrolled; material: tiles wood | place: Germany | collected 2014-07-07
CCACCACCGCTAAACATATTCAAAATGCTGCCGAGCCCAGAATTTGCAACCTCACTAAGTGCGGCAGGATTAATTCCTGGTACAGTAATGTACGCACCTAGACGGTAGACAATCAAAATCATTAAAGTAAAGAATAATTTCTTACGAATATCCTTTTCCTTAAGTGAATTGAGCACGGTTGTTAGCATTAGATTTCCTCGATCTTTCCACCAGCAGCTTCGACAGCTGTCTTTGCTGATGCTGAAAACTTGTGGGCCTTGATAGTCAATGACTTCTCAAGTTGGCCATTAGCCAAAATCTTAACGCCTGACAATTCCTTCTTGATGATACCAGCTTCAACCAATACGGTTGGAGTCACTTCAGTACCATTGTCGAATTGGTTCAATTGGTCCAAGTTCACAACTGCATATTCCTTGCGGTTGATGTTAGTAAATCCACGCTTTGGCTTACGACGGAACAAAGGCATTTGTCCACCTTCGAACCCCAAACGTACTTTACCACGAGCCTTTTGACCCTTTTGACCACGACCAGCAGTCTTTCCATTACCTGAAGACTCACCACGTCCAACACGGTTGCGAACGTGACGTGCGCCTTCGGCAATTGTAAGCTCATTAAGCTTCATTGGGTTTTTCCTCCTTCAAAGCAATTTTGTGCTTACTTGACGATTTCAACTTCAATCAAGTGAGCAATCTTGAAAATAGCGCCACGCGTTGCTGCGTTGTCAGGCAACACAACTGATGAAGAAACCTTGTTCAATCCAAGGCTCTTAACAATTGCACGTTGCTTTGGCAAACGGTGGGCAGCACTCTTTACAAGTGTAACTTTAACTTGTTCAGCCATGATTCTGCCTCCTTACTCTGCCAAGTGCTCTAATGAGACCTGACGCAAATCAGCAACTTCTTCAGCGTTCTTCAATTGGTTGATTGCTTCGAAAGTTGCACGTACAACGTTGATAGGTGTTGATGAACCAAGTGACTTAGCAGTCACGTCGGCAACACCGGCCAATTCCAAAACGGCACGAGCAGCACCACCGGCAGCTACTCCAGATCCTTCTGTGGCAGGCTTAACCAAAATGCGGCCACCACCGAAGATACCCAATGCAGAGTGAGGAAGAGTTGTACCAACAGTTGGAACAGCAATGATGTTGCGCTTTGCAGCTTCAACAGCCTTACGGATAGCCTCAGGAACTTCTTGAGCTTTACCTGTACCAAAACCAACGTGACCATTACGGTCTCCAACTACAACCAAAGCGGCGAAACGCAAGCGGCGTCCACCCTTAACAACCTTAGTAACACGGTTGATGGCTACGACGTTTTCTTCGAGCTCACCAAGTGTCTTAGGATCGATATATGCCATGATTATTTTTCCTCCTTCCCTTAGAACTTCAAGCCAGCTTCACGAGCAGCTTCGGCCAAAGCCAAAACACGTCCGTGATATAGGTAACCACCACGATCGAAGACAACGTCTTCAATACCAGCAGCTTTAGCACGATCAGCGATCAATGCTCCTACTTTAGCAGCTTGCTCAGTCTTTGGTGCAGTTTCAACTGCTGCATCCAAAGTTGAGGCACTAGCAAGCGTCACACCCGCTACGTCATCAATTAATTGCGCGTAGATGTTCTTGTTAGAACGGTAAACGTTCAAGCGTGGGCGCTCTGCAGTACCGGAAATCTTTCCACGAACGCGCGCGTGTCGACGTTGACGCGCCTTGTTCTTGTCTGACTTCGTAATCATTGTTCGTAACCTCTTTTTTTAAAATCCGAAAGATATACTAAATAAGTAAATACGAGACGTTGCGTCCTCGCTTATCAGAACAGGCATACGATATGAGTCCACTTTGGGAATTGTGCTTCACGATCCTCAAAGTGGGCCCACATCGTAATGTGATGCTTGAGATGAATACTCAAGCACTTTGCCTGCCACACCCTGATAAATTACTTACCAGTCTTACCTTCCTTACGTGCAACGTATTCATTTTCGTAACGGATACCCTTACCCTTATAAGGTTCTGGGGCACGTACGGCACGGATCTCAGCAGATAAATCTCCAACCTTTTGCTTTGAAATTCCTGAAACAATGATAGTCAATGAATCAGGTACTTCAACAGTCAAACCATCACGGTCTTCGAATTCAACTGGGTGTGAGTAACCAACGTTCAAAACAAGCTTATCGCCTTGCTTTGCAGCACGGTAACCAACACCAACTAGCTTCAAAGTCTTCTTGAAGCCTTCTGAGACACCCTCGACCATGTTAGCAACATTGGCACGCGTAGTACCATGCAAAGCCTTGATACGACCATCATCGGATGGACGCTCAAACTTTACGTCAGCACCGTCAACAGAGAAAGTAATCTCTGGTGCGATTTCGCGTGACAATTCACCCTTAGGTCCCTTAACAGTAACAACGTCACCTTCACGCTTTAATTCAACGTTGGCAGGCAAAGTCAAAATCTTGTTACCAATACGACTCATCGTAGGATACCTCCTTTTTTAGTTTTTTTATTACCAAACGTAAGCCAATACCTCGCCACCAATTTGCTTGGCGCGAGCTTCCTTATCGGTGATAACACCTTCAGAAGTTGAGATGATAGCAATTCCCAAACCGTTCAAAACCTTTGGCAATGAATCGGCTTTTACGTATGAACGCAATCCTGGCTTTGAAATACGCTTCAAACCAGTGATGACACGTTGCTTATCAGCACCATACTTAAGGAAGACGCGGATAACGCCTTGCTTATCATCATCAATGTATTCAACGTCACGAACAAAGCCTTCGTTCTTCAAGATCTCGGCGATGTCCTTCTTGATCTTTGATGCAGGTACCTCAACAGAATCGTGACGAACCATGTTGGCGTTACGAATGCGAGTCAAAAAATCTGCAATTGGGTCAGTCATTGACATTGATGTTGCCTCCTTTATAAATTTCTACTGATCAACAGTTTTGTTTTCTATTACTTTGCGAAAGGCATACCCAATTGAGTAAGCATTTCACGTCCCTCTTCGTCTGAGTTAGCAGTCGTTACAATAACGATGTCCAACCCGCGAACACGATTAACTTGATCGTAATCGATTTCTGGGAAAATAAGTTGCTCACGAATTCCCAATGTGTAGTTTCCACGACCATCAAAGGCCTTTGGTGAAACTCCACGGAAGTCACGAACACGTGGCAATGAAACGTTGATCAACTTATTCAAGAAGTCATACATACGCTCACCACGCAAAGTAACTTTAGTACCGATTGCCATACCCTCACGCAAACGGAAGCCAGCGATTGACTTCTTGGCGCGAGTGATAACTGGCTTTTGACCAGCAATCAATTCTAATTCAGCAACAGCTTCATCTAAGTTCTTTGAGTTTGATACGGCGTCACCAACACCCATGTTCAAAACGATCTTTTCGATCTTAGGAACTTGCATTGGTGATGTGTAGTTGAACTTTTCAATCAATGAAGGTTGAACTTCATTAACGTACTTTTCTTTTAGCAAACTTGCCATGATAATGATTTCCTCCTTTCACCGATAAATTACAAAGTCGTTCCAGACTTCTTTGAAACACGTACCTTCTTACCATCTTCAATCTTGAAGCCAACACGAGTTGGTTCATTAGTTGAAGGGTCAAGCAATTGTACGTTTGATACGTGGATAGGAGCTTCTAGCTCGATAATTCCACCTTGTGGGTATTGGTTATTAGGCTTTTGGTGCTTCTTAATCATGTTCACACCCTCAACAACAACACGGTCCTTTGCAGCGATAGTCTTTACGATAACGCCTTCTTTGCCCTTGTCCTTGCCGGCGATAACCTTAACCTTGTCACCAGTCTTCACAAACATGCGAGGCTTCCTCCTTGATTTATTGATGGTAATTACAATACTTCAGGTGCCAAAGACACGATACGCATGTAATCATTGTCACGCAACTCACGCGCAACAGGTCCGAAGATACGAGTTCCTACTGGACTCTTATCATCTTTAACGATAACGGCAGCGTTCTCATCAAACTTGATGTATGAACCATCTGCACGGTGCATTCCTGAAACAGTACGAACGATAACAGCCTTTACGACGTCACCCTTCTTTACAGTACCACCAGGAATGGCTTGCTTAACGGTTGCCACGATCATGTCACCAATGTTGGCAAACTTACGACCTGAACCACCCAAAACCTTGATAGTCAAGATTTCACGTGCTCCTGAATTGTCAGCAACTTTCAAACGACTCTCTTGTTGAATCACGATTATGTCCTCCTTCCGCTATTGGTAAAATGCGAGATTAAACGATTAGATAATAACGGCCTTCTCGACGATTTCTACCAAACGGAAGCGCTTTGTAGCTGATGTTGGACGCGTCTCCATGATGCGTACAATATCACCTTGCTTAGCTTCGTTGTTTTCATCGTGAGCCTTAAACTTCTTCGTGTACTTAACACGCTTACCATAAACTGGGTGGTTCTTGTATGTTTCGATAGCGACAGTAATTGTCTTTTCCATCTTATCTGAAACCACGCGGCCTTGGTAAACCTTACGTGTATTACGAGCTTCAGTCATCTTGGTCTCCTCTCTTCTAACTACTTGTTCAATTCTTGTTGACGAATCACTGTCTTAATACGGGCAAGTTGCTTACGCACTTCAGACAAACGAGCCGTGTTCTCAAGTTGACCTGTAGCTAATTGGAAACGCAAGTTGAACAATTCTTCCTTGTAGCTCTTTTCCTTGGCCACCAACTCAGCTGCGCTGAGGCCCATGATTTCGTTTTGTAAATCCTTGGTCTTCATTATTCACCCTCCACTTGGCGAGTTAAGATCTTAGTCTTAACTGGCAACTTGTTAGATGCAAGGCGCAAGGCTTCGCGGGCAACTTCTTCAGTAACTCCGCCAACTTCGAACATAACCTTACCGCGCTTAACAGGTGCAACCCAACCTTCTGGAGTACCTTTACCGTTACCCATTCGAACTCCGACACCCTTAGAAGTGTAAGCCAAGTGTGGGAAAATCTTAATCCAAACTTGACCACCACGCTTCATGTAACGTGTCATAGCGACACGAGCGGCTTCGATTTGACGGTTAGTAATCCAGCTTGAAGTTGTAGCTTGCAAACCGAATTCACCGAATGTAACTGTCTTACCACCCTTAGCTTCACCACGCATGTGGCCACGGTGTGGACGACGGTACTTTACACGCTTAGGAACTAGCATGTTACTCGCCTCCTTGCTTCTTGTTCTTCTTCTCAGGCAAGATATCACCGCGGTAAATCCAAGTCTTTACACCTAGTTGACCGTAAGTAGTAGTTGCCTCATCCCATGAGTAGTCAATGTCCGCACGCAATGTGTGCAAAGGAACAGTACCCTCAGTATATTGCTCGATACGAGCAATATCAGCTCCATTCAAACGTCCAGCAACTTGTGTCTTGATACCCTTGGCACCAGCACGCATTGCACGTTGAATAGCACCACGCATTGCACGACGGAACGCAACACGGCGCTCCAAGTCAGCTGCAATTTGTGCACCAACCAAGTGGGCGTCCAAATCAGGCTTCTTGATCTCGATGATGTTGATGTGTACACGTTCACCAGCAGCCACTAAACGTGACAACTCGCTACGCAATGCATCAACTTCTGATCCACCCTTACCGATTACCATACCTGGCTTTGCAGTGTGGATTGAGATGTTTACGCGGTTAGCAGTACGCTCGATTTCGATGCGTGAAACTGATGCGTCAGCCAACTTTGTATTGATATAATTACGCAACTTTAAATCTTCATGCAAAGCAGTTGCGTAGTCCTTCTTGTTTGCGTACCACTTGGCATCCCAGTCGCGGATGATGCCGACACGCATACCAGTTGGGTTAATCTTTTGACCCATGACTCAATCCTCCTTACTTTTCTGTTACCACAATAGAAATGTGGCTTGTACGCTTATTGATTGGTGATGCTGATCCCTTGGCACGTGGACGGAAACGCTTTAGCGTTGGTCCTTCGTTGGCAAAGGCTTCGGCAACTACCAAATCTTCGCGATCTAATGAGAAGTTGTTCTCAGCATTTGCTACTGCTGAGTTCAACACCTTGTATACATCTACTGAAGCGTGGTTTGGCAAAAATTGCAAAATTGCAAATGCCTCAGCAACACGCTTACCACGAATTTGGTCAAGCACTAGGCGGACCTTACGTGGTGCGACACGAACAATCTTTGCTGTGGCGCGTGCTGACGTAATTTGTTCAGCCATTGTTTAGTCCTCCTTTATTACTTACGCTTGCTCTTTTTATCATCCGCTGCGTGACCATGGAAAGTACGCGTAGGGACAAATTCACCAAGCTTGTGACCGACCATGTCTTCTTGTACCAAAACTGGTACGTGCTTACGACCATCGTAAACGGCAAAAGTCAATCCAATGAAGCTTGGGAAAATCGTTGAACGACGTGACCATGTCTTGATGACTACTTGCTTTTCTGAAGCGTTGGCTTCTTCAACCTTCTTCAACAAGTGAGCGTCAGCAAATGGTCCCTTCTTCAGGCTGCGACCCATAATGAAGTCTCCTCTCGTATGCTTTGTTTCTTAATTAGGCTAATAATCAGGAGATTACTTGCTCTTGCGACCACGAACGATAAACTTGTTTGAACGAGCATTAACGTTACGTGTCTTCTTACCAGCAGTCTTCTTACCCCATGGTGACATTGGACTTGGGCGTCCGACAGGAGCCTTTCCTTCACCACCACCGTGTGGGTGATCGTTAGGGTTCATAACTGATCCACGAACGTGTGGACGTTGACCCTTCCAACGCTTACGACCGGCCTTACCCCAGTTGATCAATGAGTGTTGTTCGTTTCCAACAACTCCAACTGTGGCACGGGCAGTAGCCAAAACCATACGAACTTCGCCTGAAGTCAAACGAAGCAAAACGTACTTTCCTTCTTTACCCAACAATTGTGCAGATGCACCAGCTGAACGGGCCAATTGGCCACCCTTACCAGGCTTCAACTCGATGTTGTGCACTTGAGTTCCATCAGGAATGTTTGCCAATGGCAAAGCGTTACCGATCTTGATATCGGCTTCAGGACCAGATTGAACAGTCATACCGACTTCCAATCCCTTAGGCGCCAAGATATATGCTTTAGTACCATCAGTATATTGCAACAAAGCAATGTTAGCAGTACGGTTTGGATCGTATTCGATCGCAACAACCTTAGCTGCAACGTTGTCCTTTGTACGCTTAAAGTCGATGATACGGTATTGACGCTTGTGTCCACCACCGCGGTGGCGAACTGTCATGTGTCCGTATGAATTACGAGCACCAGTGTTTGACTTTGATTCCAACAAGCTCTTTTCGGGCGTCGTCTTTGTGATCTCAGCAAAGTCTGAGCTAGTCATGTTACGACGACCGTTAGAGGTTGGCTTGTACTTCTTGATAGCCACGCTAATTTCCTCCTACTTAGTTTTCGTTGAACAATTGAATGTCCTTAGAAGCTGCAGTCAACTTAACAGTTGCCTTCTTACGCTTCTTAGTGTATCCAGCGAAACGTCCTTGACGCTTCAACTTACCACGTACGTTTGCAGTGTTGATCTTTTCAACCTTAACGTCAAAAATTTCTTCAACTGCGCGCTTGATTTGTGGCTTAGTAGCACGAACATCAACTTCAAACGTGTAACGCTTTTCATCCAAAACGTTCATCGTTTGTTCAGTGATGACCGGGCGCAAAATGATATCGCGTGCGTCCATTATGCCAAGACCTCCTCAACTTGTGACAAAGCTGACTCTACAATAACCAGCTTATCGTTGTTAATAACGTCAAGAACATTAACACCCTTAGCAGTCATGATAGTAACATTTTCCAAGTTACGTGCTGCCAATGCGGCGTTAGTGTTGTTATCGTCAACAACTACCAATGTCTTTTCGTTTACGTTCAAGTTGTTCAAAACAGCCTTGAATTCCTTAGTCTTAGGTGCGTCGAATGACAATGCATCAACAACTACCAAAGCTGAATCCAATACCTTTTGTGACAACACTGATTTCAATGCCAAACGGTAAACCTTCTTAGGCAACTTGTAGGCATATGAACGTGGCGTAGGACCGAAGACGATTCCACCACCACGCCATTGTGGAGAACGGATTGAACCTTGACGGGCACGTCCAGTTCCCTTTTGACGCCAAGGCTTCCTTCCACCACCACGAACAGCTGAACGGTTCTTAACGGCGTGAGTTCCTTGACGCAATGATGCACGTTGCATCAAAACAGCGTCTGTAATGACATTATTGTTTGGTTCGATTCCGAAAACTGAATCATTCAATTCAACTTCACCGGCATTTGAACCATCTTGCTTAAACAAAGCAACCTTAGTCATGTTTATATCCTCCCTTCGTCCTTATTACTTAGCTTTAATTGAGTTCTTAACAGTAACAAGTGACTTATTGGCACCAGGAATATTTCCCTTAACCAAGATTACGTTGTTTTCAACGTCAACACGTACAACTTGCAAGTTTTGAACAGTGCGCTTGTGGTTACCCATGCGTCCTGGCAACTTCTTACCCTTGAAGACGCGGTTGATAACGGCACCCATTGAACCTGGACGACGGTGGTAACGAGAACCGTGCGCCATAGGACCACGAGATTGGCCGTCCTTCTTGATGTTACCTTGGTAACCATGACCCTTTGTGATTCCAGTAACGTCGACTGTTTCGCCTGCAGCGAATGCATCAACCTTTACTTCATCCCCAACGTTAAATTCTCCTTCAGCGTCGCGAATTTCACGAATGTAGCGCTTAGGGGTCGTGTTTGCTTTAGCAACGTGACCTTGCTCAGGCTTGTTTGACAGAACAACACGCTTGTCTTGGAAACCTAATTGAATGGCGCTGTATCCGTCGTTTTCAAGTGTTTTAACTTGCAAAACAACGTTTGGCGTAGCTTCAATTACAGTAACTGGGATAAGCTCACCGTTGTCTGTGAATACCTGAGTCATGCCGATCTTGCGGCCTAAGATACCCTTAGTAGTCATGACTATCTCCTTTGTAATAGTAAATATAATTTTTTCG
>CAACWZ010000027.1_pt1 | contig 8674 bp, 3 predicted proteins | sample 2275781 | NCBI WGS metagenome assembly CAACWZ01 (sample SAMEA5312474, study PRJEB27640) | indoor metagenome | biome: indoor environment; feature: uncontrolled; material: tiles wood | place: Germany | collected 2014-07-07
CGAAACTGTTGCAAATCAAGTAAGAAACGCTTGACCGCATCCTTAGTCGTTTCGACCAATTCAGTCGAAACACCATCAATCGCAATCGTTAATTGATTGTTAGCAAATGCTTGCACCGCATCATAAAAATCACCCTTCTGATGTTGGGCCCGAATCAAGGCCAGCCCGTTTTCCCTAATACCATAAATTGGGGAACGTAACACAGCCACAAGGGGAATATCTTGGTGCGGATTATCAACCACCTGCAACAAAGCTAAGATGATGGCAATTTCAGTGGTTTGGAAATAATTGGCCGACCCATTAATTGTCACTGGCAGATTAAATTGTTTGAAAACATCGACCAAATCCAAGTTTAAGTTACGTGAGGGTACCAAAATCGCAATATCACTATATCGAATGGCCCGCTTAACTTGCTCTTCACGATCATAAATTTCAAAACCTTCTGCCAGCATCGTTTGGATTTTATGCGCCATCAACATTAGCTGCCCAGTCCGTGGTGTGAACCCATCTGTCACGATAAATTCACTCGGTTCCTCGTCGTCATCCTGATCGTCGTTGACACCATCATTGAGATAAATTAATAATTCAGCCTCATGGGGAATGTCAGTCGGATAGTAATCGGCACCTGCCACCAACTTAGCATCCCCGGTGTACTCTACATCTCCCAAATTTTGGCTCATTAACTGCATAAATAAGTAGTTGATGAAATTAGTGACATTTGCTTGGGAACGGAAATTTTCTGCCAACGTGATGACTTCAGATTGAGCATCGTTAGGGTAGGTATCAGTTAATTTGTCACCAAATAACTTGGGCTCAGCTTGACGGAACTTATAGATCGATTGTTTAATATCCCCAACTTGAAAGACATTATTATCCCGGGCAATCGCTTGCAGAATGTATTCTTGCAAATAGTTGGTATCCTGGTATTCGTCGACCATAATCTCTACATAATGTTCACGGAGATTTGCTGCAATTTCAGCGTTTGAAACGATTGCTAACGCAAAATGTTCCAAGTCATTGAAATCATAAGTCCGGCGGCGCGTTTTTTCTGCAAAATAGGCCTCCCGGAAGTCACGTACTAATTGTACTAAGCCAGCAACGACTTCACGGGCACCCGCAATCGCCACGCGTAAGGTTTGATTATCATAGGCAAAATAGTCTTGCAAGAGGTTTTCATAATCTTCTTTAATCGCCTTACGAGTCTCCTTAACCTGCTCCCATTCTTGCGCTTCAAGTTCATCAAGGCCACGGGGTTTACTAAGACCCTTTTTTGTCCAAGCTGTCCACACGTAGCCCCGCGCAGCCTGACGTAAACTGTCCCATGAAGTGGTACTTTTTAACTGTGCTAAAAGCCACTCCAGCTGCTCAACCGTTGTTTGCACATCTTCTTGACGCACAGGCTGGTCGTTAATTGTATTCACTAATTGTTCTGCCCGTTTTAAAAGGCCTTCAATCCGCACTTGTAAGTTACGCTGCATCTGCTGCTGATAAAAAACTGATGCTGTGTACTCATCTCCTATTTCATAGGCGTTAACCAAGCTCTGTAACCAGTCATCTGTATCTGGCCGTGCCATGGCAAAGTCAAACAGCTTAAACACATTTTGGCGCAAGGCATCATCACGACCACCATTTGAAACAAATTGGCGTGCTAAATTGTTAAAAGATGCATCCCCGCTGGCATACTTTTCTTCAATCAAATCCTGGAAAACAGCTAACATCAGGAGCTGCTTTTCCGCATCATCGGCAATCAAGCGAAAGACGGGATCTAAATCAATCGCATAATGATATTGTTCAATCAAGCGCAGGGCGAAAGCATGTAGGGTTGAGATATTAGCAATTTTTAGGAGCCGCAATTGTTTCAACAGATGCTGTTGCTTAGCCAATGTAGTTTGCTTGTTAATTTCAGCTTGAATCGCTTTCTCCAAACGCTCACGCATTTCAGCAGCGGCCGCTTCTGTGAAAGTTACAATCAAAAACCGGTTGATATCCTCGCCATCAAGTAACCGTTGTAAAACACGTTCAACCAACACACGCGTCTTGCCGGAACCAGCTGAAGCTGACACTAAGATGTTTTTCCCTTTATCAACAATCGCTTGGCGTTGCGTATCTGTAAATTGAATAGCCATTAGTTCTGCGCTCCTTTCTGTAAGAAATCATGCATGGCTGCTAAGATGTCCTCTTTTTGCCATTTAGGTAAGTCATGGTACTGATCCCCCATCATCGCGTCAAAGCGCATAATGCTTGTGAAATCAGAATACTGCAAGCCAGTGCTTTGGTTATCACGATATGGCGCTAGTTCAAACTGACCAGCCAAAATTTTAGCCGCAATTTCTTGAATTTTGGCCTCATTGAAGGCCACTAAGGTATCAATGACCTCAGGTTCGGTGACATCTGAACCCTTCTTAGCGACACTACCGTTTTTATTGAACTTAATCTTATATGGTGATTTAACCGCTTCATTAACCATCTGTTGTAAGAAGTCATCATCATGCAAAATAATGCCACTGTAAGTCCCTTGTGTCTGCCGTTTTTCATCCGCTTGACGCAATAGATCTTCATAGGGGGCTGGTTCTAGTTGTTGCCCCACTTTGAGTACCTCATTTTTCAATGACCAAAAAGCAACAGAACCCATCGTCGTATCCGCGGGTAACTGATCAAGATTGGCCAACATAGCAGACCAATAAGTCATTAATTGCAGCTCTAGACCAGCAAAAGCCTTTCGATAATCGAAACTGCGATTACCAGACTTATAATCAACAATTGACAAGAAATTTTTAGGCGTCGTCGTGATATGCACCTTATCAAAACGATCGATTTTTCCACGGACAGTCACCGCTTTACCATCACCCAAGTCAAAGGTCATTGATTTAAAGGAACCATTAGCAATACCAAAGCCGGTTTCGGTTCCCATCGTTTGAATGCCTGCATTAGGTAATTGGCCCCGCCGCATGTTAAGCAATGCCACATGGACTTGTTCAATCAAAGTTTGCGTTAAAAATTGCATTCGACTCGATGATTGTAAGACATCGAACATCGTATTACCTGCTTGCAAAATTTCTTGTGCAGCTTGCGTCTCCAATTGAACTAATTCAGCATTGGAAACTGATCCTAACTCACGCCCCATCATTTTTTGGAAAACATTTTCTAAAATGGCATGCATAAATGAACCCATTTCAGCAGGCGTGACATCAAATGCTTGTCGTGGCTGCAAACCTAGTCCATAACGAAGGAAATACTCGAAGGGGTTACGAGAATACGTTTCGAGACGGGAAATCGAGGCTTTTAAATCATTACCAAATAACGCCGTCACCAACGCGGGTTTAATCTGTTCAACCGTATTTCGGTAGTTAAGGGCCGCCATAATGCGGGCGTAATAATCAGGTTGTAGGCGAGTTAGTAAGTGAGTCAGTTGCTGCCAGGCACCCGAGAGTTTGGTATTTTGCATGGCTGCTTGGCGATTCACAACGACCAGATTTGCCAGCGTACTCTGCACTGAGCCGAGTCGCCAAAGAATGGCATCAGACTGGTCATCAGGTGCTGGTAATGCTGGAATGACTGTCACAGTGATACCCATTCCCCGCACAAAAGTTTTAACATATGAGGCAGCTTGCGTACTATTATCACCGTCACTAGTAGCATATACCCAGATTAATTTTTCACGACCACTCATCATGGCGTTATAAATTAACATCGCATCCTGGGCCATTTCAGCATCCGCGGTTTCACGTAAGCTCACCCCGTCTGGCAATAAGGTTTGTAAAATCAGGCGATCATCATCTTGTAGGAGGGCATGCTGCCTGATCGTAACTGGCAAATTCTTGTTTGTTGCCCCAAAAATGAAAACGTATTTAGCCGTTTGCATCTGAACAATACCTGATTCAGATACTGTTACCTGATCCATGGTCGATGGAACTGCACTATACTTAGCTGTTTCAAAAGCGGTTTGGAGAGCGACTTGCAAATCACTAATCGCCATATCATGTTGTTCATCAAAAATTGCCACAAAATCATCCAGCACGGCCATCAACTGTGTCCAAACCTGTTCAGGTTGTTTAGCCGCAAATAAGTCACCACGATCCATCGCTGCATCCCGCCACTGGAGCAACCTTTGCTCCACGCCAGCATCATGCAAAAATTGATACAGTTTCGTAGCCAGTTCACGGGCTGTCTTAGCTGTCGCCAAATTTTGCAGAAATGGGTTCAGTAGTTCACTGACCTGTGTATGAATTAATTCTAATTGCGCATCGCGCTCAGCCATACGTGCCTTGACAACTTCATCTTCGTCAACTGCGAGATTAACCTCAAAATGCCAAGGCTCTGTACTTTGCCATTTCCAACCAGGTACATTTTTAGCCAACGCATAGTTTTCAGTCAAGGCTAACGCTTCACGGTAAGCACCCACTTCAACACCTGTTGGAATCAACAGTTCCGTCTTCAAAATAAGCATAATCGCCTTAAGATCAAAGTGTGGCGCAAGACTTAATAATTCTTGTAACATGGCTACCAGGGGATGGGCACTCATCGACCGGTCAACATCCATGAAAAATGGTAGCTCAAACCGGTTAAAAATCGCCGGCAACATATTTTGATACTGTTTTAAATCTGGTGTGAGCAACAAGAAATCACGATAACGTGCCGTCCCATGGGCTACCATTTGCCGAATATAGCGAGCCATCTGTTCAACCTCTTGATAACGGGAACTTGTTTCCCAAACTGCAACCCCGGGCGCGGTTTGGTTTGACGTGATCCCGTTTTGCGCTGTTTCAATCCAAAACTTAGAAACAGCCTGCATCGTTGGTGATAGTTGACGCATTGCCTGGGCCTGACTAATAGTCACCGTGACCCCGACCTGGTTGGCAAAATCACGTAATTGTTGGGCTAGGTGCTTGGGCCGGTAAAATAAATCTGTTTCGGCCACATCGTCAGCCAGCGTTTTCGCCGCTTCATCGGCCGGTAGCGCAATCGTTAAACTAGCCCCTTTTTCAATCAGGGCTTCAATCACCCCCCGTTCTTGGTTCGTCATCTGTGCGTAACCAAAAACATAGAAGTGATGCTGCGCTAAATCAGCACCATCATTGAATAAGAAGCGTTCGAAAATGCCCAATAAATTACTGGTTAAATATTGATCACGCTTGCCCAAAGTAGCACTGAATTGACGGCCAATAAGCGCTAAATCGTGCAATTTGCGTGACAAAACCACCCGTGTTGCTTGTAAGTCTGTGCTCAATTGCGCAACGTCATCCCAACTCAAGCCCGATTGTTGCAATTCAAGTAACTGCGCAGAAAATTGCGCGATAAAGCCTGGTTTTTCCACCAATGAACCATATAGTTGTAAGTCATCCCGCGCCGCATTTAATAAAGCCGTCATGATCATAGTCATCGCGTTATCAGACAAATTAGCTTTCCGGTACAGGGGATCTTCATTCATGTAAAACCACGCCAGCCGACTCAGTGAAAAGACCTGCACTTGCTGGGCAGCGATGACCGCACCGGTACGCTGATGCAACATAGCTAATCGCTCTAAGACACTGATTTCTGATTGGAACTTGATGTGATTTGGCACGAGATAGAATAACCGTGCTTTTGCATCGTGTTGCATCGTCGTTTGCATTTTCTGCAACAGCTCAAGTTCTAAGTCCTTGGTACCATCGCCAAAGATAATTGATAACGCCATGCTCGACTCCTATTCTGGTAACTTAATTAAGTTTATTCTAATATAAAAGACCACCACATTCTAGTGGTGATCGATTAAAGTGCTGTTTTATAACCCGGTTACTTAGGACCGCGAACAAATGTAACAGCAATCATTTTTTCGCTGACTTCGGATTACCCAACAAGGTCAATGCCTCGGCAAAGATGGCCATTGAGCGTGTTAAGTTAGTTACCGGTGTGCTTTCATTCGCTTGGTGGCTTGAAACTGGAACATCCGGGAACTGCCCACCAAAGGCGACCCCCCGTTTTAGCAATCGGGCATATGAGCCACCGTTAGAAGTACGGGGACGCCTGTAAAAACCGGTTTGCCCAGCATACACTAAGGACAAGGTACTTACCAATTCATCGTCTTCAGGAACATAATGTGGTGCCATGCCAACACTCTCTGGCTCAAGGGTCATTTTGTCAGTAGGTAGATGGGTGGTCAAAGTGGCAAATATTTCCGGTACGGTGATCCCCGTGGGATAGCGAATGTTGAGCACGATACTTCCTTGCCCATGATTGGAATAACGGACAATGCCAATATTCAGTGTCAAATCCCCCGTCAGTTCATCAGTATAACGAAGACCAACCTGGGTGGCGTAGGGATCATCATGCAGCGTCTGACCGACGAAGTGCAAGAACGGCGCAGCATCGCCACCGAACGGATATTGACTCAAAAAATTTGCCAAATAAGTAGCCGCATTTTCACCATCTTGCGGATATGCGCCATGGACCTGAACACCATAAAGGACCAGCGTAACTGTCTGCTTACGGATGCGCGTCGTACCATGTAAAAAGGGATACTGTTGTAAATAATTTTCAAATGCATCGGCTAAGGTAGTTTGATCAGGCACCCGTACCCGGGCACGCGCTTCACCCGGCAAAACATTGGCACGATCCCCAGAAATAAATCGTTGTAACTCAAAGGCCCCCGTTGAATCACTTGGAAACCGCACGCGAATTGTTTGAAATCCCTTTTCAGCGTTCACCACTGGAAATGCGCCATCGGGTGAAAAAGCCATGGTCGGCTGACCCTCTTCAGCAAAATACTGGGGCATATCTCGCCAACCATTCTCTTCATCGGTGCCAATAATCAACCGGATTTTACGTGTCACTGGGAAATGATTGTCCTGCAAATATTTCAAAGCATAATAGGAGCTCATTAAATCTGCTTTCATATCATGCGCACCGCGACCAAAATATAGCCCATTCAACACTTCCGGTTTGAACGGATCACGAATCCAGCCCTCCCCAGCCGGCACAACATCAATGTGTGTCAGAATGCCAACGGTTTCAGGTGCATCAGCTGGTCCATACTCGATCCAGGTGACCTGATTATTCACCCGACCATACCGCAAGCCATCACGACGGGCCAATTCCTCCATCTTCGCCAAGGCGCGGACCATATCAGAACCATAGGGGGTTTGTTCAGTCATCGTTTTAGGATCAAGCACAGATGGAATTCTGACGATTTGATTTAAATCTTTAATTAACGCCGCTTCATATGGTTTAGTTCGTTCAGCCCATGTCACCATCATGTCATCCTACTTTACTCGAGAAATATCAATAACCTATTCTAACAATATTAGACTTTTAGGTAAACGAATCAAGGAAGAAAAATTAAAACTTTTTAATCAAAAAAAGCGTGCACTACTGCACGCTTCTTGTTTTATATTATTTAAATCGACGGCGCTTTTGGGCGCGTTCAACGACCACTGAAGCCACGATTGACAAAGTTAACAAACCAACCACCACAACTAATGAGGTCATATTTGAGATGTGCACATGCCATCCGAGCATCGCAGCACCTTCGTTGATCAACATCTTGGCACCGATAAAGGCCAAAATGATCGCCAAGGCATACTTGATGTAGCGGAACATCGGTAAGATACCTGACAAGGCAAAGTAGAGTGACCGCAAGCCCATAATCGCGAAAATATTTGAAGTCACGACAATAAACTCATCTTGAGTCACCGCTAACACGGCTGGAATTGAGTCCACCGCGAAAATCAAATCAGATGCCTCGATGAACAGCAGCGCCAATAAGAATTGGGTGGCCAAGAGTTTACCATTCACCCTAACGAAAAAGTGCGGTTCTGTCGCATCTTCTTTTAACGGTAAAATTTTACGCAGGCTCTTGATAATAGGGGACTCATTCAAGTCCTGTTCGCCTTCTTTTTCAAAGAGCATCCGGATACCCGTGATCACCAAGAAGGCGCCAAAGACATACATTAACCACTCGAAACGGTGTAACAAAGCTGCCCCACCAAAAATGAAGAGCACCCGCATGATCAAGGCGCCAAAGACACCCCAGAACAATAAACGGTGTTGATATTTCACATCAATGTTGAAAAATCCGAAAACCAAGATAAAGATAAACAGGTTGTCGATACTCAACGACTTTTCCAATAGATATGCGGTGATAAAGTCAACGGCATATTCCGGCTTAGCAAATATCGCAACACCGACGGCAAAGACTAGGGCCAACCCAATCCAGAAAGCACTCCACAAAAGGGAAGATTTGATAGTAGGGGCTTCATTTTTGCGGTGAAATACGCCTAAATCCAGCGCCAACATCACCACAACGAAGGCAAAAAATGCGATCCAATAACCTAAACTAACTTCCAATGATTTTCTCCTTTTCCTTACAATAAATAACTACGTTCTGTCTATATTAAGTGTAACAGATAAACGTCTGTGGCGGTGGGGTGTCCTGCGATTGCGCCCAAATTACATTTATCAGTTTTAATAACACTAAAAAAAGACCGCCATTTGCATGACGGTCGATCGGATATTGACTTAATTAATTTTATAATACCCACCCATATCAGCATTGCAGCCCTGATTGGAGTTGACCTTATCAGCTAAGTGGCCAATCTAACCAAAAAATAATTTGATTAAACTAGAAAAATATCAACAGCATGCGAACGCTTACATGAGGAAATTATTAATTAAAATTTTTCTTAAACTTACTTTTTTA
>CAACWZ010000344.1_pt1 | contig 8367 bp, 9 predicted proteins | sample 2275781 | NCBI WGS metagenome assembly CAACWZ01 (sample SAMEA5312474, study PRJEB27640) | indoor metagenome | biome: indoor environment; feature: uncontrolled; material: tiles wood | place: Germany | collected 2014-07-07
TGGTCAAAGGCCATTTGGAAAGTTCCACGTCCTTGAGTAGCAGAACGCAAAGTAGTAGCATAGCCGAACATTTCAGCCAAAGGAACCTTACCATGGACCATGATTGAGTTTCCACGTTGCTCTTGACCTTCGATCATACCACGACGAGATGAGATATGTCCCATAACATCACCAAGGTTGTCTTCAGGTGCAACAATGTCAACCTTCATCACTGGTTCAAGGATAACGGCACCGGCAGTCTTAGAAGCTTCACGCAAAGCCAATGAGGCAGCGATCTTAAAGGCAGCTTCTGATGAGTCGACATCGTGATAAGATCCATCGTACAACTTGGCCTTCAAGTCAACCAATGGGAATCCTGCCAAAGGACCGTTGTTCAATGAGTCACGCAATCCAGCTTCAACTGAAGGAATGTATTCACGAGGAACCACACCACCGACGATGGCATCTTCGAATTCGAATCCGGCACCCTCTTCATTAGGCGTGAATTCGATCCAAACATCACCATATTGTCCCTTACCACCTGATTGACGCTTGAAGTATCCACGTGCCTTAACAGATTGAGTAAAGGCTTCACGGTAGGCAACTTGAGGTGCCCCGACGTTAGCTTCAACATTAAATTCACGCTTCATACGGTCAACGATGATATCCAAGTGCAACTCACCCATTCCTGAGATCAAAGTATCACCAGTTTCAGGGTTAGTTTCGGCACGGAATGAAGGATCTTCTTCAGCCAACTTTTGCAAAGCATTTGACATCTTGTCTTGGTCAGCCTTTGTCTTAGGTTCGATAGCCAATTGGATAACTGGGTCAGGGAATTCCATAGACTCCAATACCAATGGGTGATCAACGTCAGTCAAAGAATCACCAGTGGTAGTATCCTTCAAACCGATAGCGGCTGCGATATCACCAGAGAAAACTTCTTCGATTTCAGTACGGTTAGTTGCGTGCATTTGTAGCAAACGACCAACACGTTCACGCTTGCCCTTTGAAGTGTTCAAAACGTATGAACCTGATTCCAAAGTACCAGTGTAAACACGCAAGAACGTCAAACGACCAACGAATGGATCAGTCATAACCTTAAATGCCAAAGCCGCAAATGGCTTGTCATCATCGGCAATCAAGTCAACTTCTTCATCAGTGTCAGGATCGTTAGCAATATATGGCTTAACGTCCAAAGGTGATGGCAAGTAGTCAACAACCGCGTCCAACATCATTTGAACACCCTTATCCTTGTAGGCTGAACCTGCAAGTACTGGGTAGAATTCCAATGACAAAACGGCACGACGAATGGCAGCCTTCAAGTCAGCTTCTGAGATTTCTTCTCCACCAAGGTACTTATCCATGATGTCATCATCAACATCAGCGATGGCTTCAACTAATTCTGAATACTTTTCTTCAACCAAATCAACGTAATCTGCAGGAATATCATGCTTCTCCCACTTCTCACCTAATTCATCGACTGGGAATAAAGCTTCCTTAGAGATCAAGTCAATGATCCCTTCAAAGTCATCTTCGGCACCGATTGGCCATTGAATAGCCTTTGCGTTAGCACCCAAACGTGACTTAATTGAGTCAACTGACATTTGGAAGTCAGCACCCATCTTGTCCATCTTGTTAACGAAAACAATACGTGGTACTTGATAAGTTTCAGCTTGACGCCAAACAGTTTCAGTTTGTGGTTCAACACCAGCAGCACCGTCAAGGACGGCAACAGCACCATCCAACACACGCAATGAACGTTCAACTTCGATTGTGAAGTCCACGTGTCCTGGGGTGTCAATGATGTTAACACGATATGGTTCCTTGGCGTATTGGTCGTGGAAACCATGCCAAACTGCAGTCGTAGCAGCAGATTGGATTGTGATTCCACGTTCCTTTTCTTGATCCATAAAGTCCATTTGTGAAGCTCCATCGTGAGTCTCACCAATTTTGTGGATTTTACCAGTATAGTACAAGATACGTTCAGTCGTAGTTGTCTTACCGGCGTCGATGTGGGCCATAATACCGATATTTCGAGTACGGTTCAATGGGTATTCACGCTTGTTAGCCATTGTGAAAAATTCTCCTATGTTAATATTCGATTTTCGATTGTAGAAAACCGCTTACGTTAAATTATACCGCAAAAATCACGTATTGACTAGTTGAATCCCAGTCTCACTTGACTAGATGCAACTTGGCCACTTTGTGAAATTTACAAAAAAAGAGATTTTAGCCGAAGCTGAAATCTCTTTCAATACCAATTGATAAGAAAAGCTTACCAACGGTAGTGTGCAAAGGCACGGTTGGCTTCAGCCATCTTGTGTGTGTCTTCGCGCTTCTTGACAGATGCACCAGTGTTATTGGCAGCATCCATAATTTCCTTAGCCAAACGCTCTTCCATAGTGTGCTCACCACGGAGACGTGAATAAGAAACCAACCAACGCAATCCCAAAGTAACTCGACGTTCTGGACGAACTTCGACAGGAACTTGATAGTTAGATCCACCAACACGACGTGCGCGGACTTCCAATACAGGCATGATGTTGTTCATGGCCTCTTCGAAGACTGCTAGTGGTTCTTGATCAGTAGATTCCTTAATACGATCGAACGCATTGTACAAAATAGTTGAAGCAGTTCCGCGCTTTCCATCAAGCATCAAGCGGTTGATCAAACGTGAAACTAGCTTTGAGTTGTAAATTGGATCAGGCAGAACTTCAGCCTGCTTAGTATAACCCTTACGTGGCATTTTATATGTCCTCCCTTAAATTACTTCTTCTTAGGACGCTTTGCACCGTACTTTGAACGGCTTTGCATACGTCCGTCAACACCGGCAGTGTCCAACGCACCACGAATAACGTGGTAACGAACTCCTGGAAGGTCCTTAACACGACCACCACGAATCAAAACGACCGAGTGTTCTTGCAAGTTGTGACCAATACCTGGGATGTAAGCAGTAACTTCAATAAGGTTTGACAAGCGCACACGAGCGTACTTACGCAACGCTGAGTTAGGCTTCTTAGGTGTCATAGTTCCCACACGAGTAGCAACTCCACGCTTTTGTGGAGCAGATAGCTTAGTGGCCTTCTTCAAGATTGAGTTATATCCGAAGTTCAAAGCTGGTGAGTTTGACTTCGTGCTCTTTGACTTACGGGGCTTACGAACCAGTTGGTTAATTGTAGGCATGTCTAAGAGTCCCCTTTCGATTTTTTGTATTTGTAGTCCACAATTCCGGGCGTATCGTTAAATAACTCGAAATAATAGCTTAATTCGGCTATCCGCAATCAGTTCAGCACGTCTCGCGAACCGATCGCGGACACTAAATTGCTTTAAGCACAAAGAATATATTACCATTCCCAGGTTTTAATTGCAAGCATTTATCCAAAACAAATGCCCTTTTCACAACTTTTGTTTTGCAAACCACCCCGGGCGTGTCATTTGGACAAATTTATACCCATCGATTCTCTTTCTTGCATACGTTATAAGGAGATCTCATATGGTGCTCACGTTGTTTTTTGCCATTCTATGTATTGAAAGTTGTTTTGATCTGCGTTCTCAAACAATTATTTGGGGCTTGCTTTGTCCATTTTATGGCTTAATTTTTGTTTCGCCACATGCATTGTGGTCATTGCTACTGATGACCCTCCTGTATATTGCCGGATCCTTGTTCAATACACTCTACGAGACAATGATTGGCAATGGTGACTTAGATATCATCTATTTGGTAGCCTTAGTAACTGATTTCTATCACTTTAATCTCTGGCTGACTATTGCTTGTGCCCTCGCATTGATTCCAGCAATGGTTTATAGAACCAGGATTCCTTTTGTCCCCTTTTTAACAATCAGTTTTGCGGTGATTCAATGCCTTTAAATGCACAAAAAAACCATCATTTCTGATGGTTTTTAACTAAGCATTAAACCAATGCCAATAATTCTGCCTTCTTAGCTGAAGCAGCGTATTCAGTGCCTTGAACATCCAAATATGCCTTAATTTCAGCAACAGTATTCTTAGCTGATGGCTTTTCTGAAGAAACGGCAACAGTCTTAGTAGCCTTTTCAGCAACCTTGATTTCTACTGAAGTTTCCAAAGTAGCTGGAGTTGCTACACGGAAGTCTTGTCCGTTATCTGCCAATGCCTTCTTTGAAGCTTCTGCCAAAGCTGCAAATGCGGCTGAGTCAGAAACAGCCAAGTCTGCCAACATCTTACGGTTCAACTTTGAACCCAACAATGACAAACCGTTCATGAAACGTGAGTATGACAAACCGTTCATACGTGCTGCAGCGTTGATACGTGCAATCCACAACTTACGGAAGTTACGCTTAGTAGCCTTACGGTCACGGAAAGCGTAAACCCAACCCTTCCAAACTTGTTGCTTAGCAACCTTATAGTTAATATGACGTTGACCACGGTATCCCTTGGCCAACTTAATCATCTTTTTGCGACGTGCGCGTGTAACAGTTCCACCCTTAACTCGCATGGGTAAATTCCTCCGATAATTTTTCTAAAATTCAACGTGTCAAATCTAATTACTTAAAGAAGTTGATTAGATGTTGTACAACAAGTGAGTGTAAGTCTTCAAAGTTGTGTGGTTCATAGTTGAAGTTCCACGTAATTGACGACGTTGCTTCTTAGTCTTACCGTGGAAACGGTGTGACGTAAAGGCGTTACCCGACTTCAAAGCACCCTTAGCAGTCTTCTTGAAACGCTTTGCTGAAGCGCGGTGTGTCTTAAACTTAGGCATTAAAATATCCTCCAAACTGGTTTAATTACTTAGTTTCCTTAGGGGCAAGCACCATAAACATGCTGCGGCCCTCCATCTTCGCCTTGGCTTCGACCTTTGCGATCTCCTCCAAGTCGGTAGCAAGCCGGTTCATTACTTCGCGTCCGATTTCCTTGTGCGTAATTGCACGGCCACGGAAACGAATTGAGACCTTAACTTTGTTACCTTTTTGTAAGAACTTAATTGCATTGTTCTTTTTAGTGTTAAAGTCGTTGTCGTCTATTGTTGGGCTCAAACGAATTTCCTTAACGCTAACGATTTTTTGATTTTTGCGTTGCTCCCGTTGCTTCTTTTGGCTATCAAATTTGAACTTACCGTAATTCAAGATTTTGGCAACCGGTGGCTTGGCGTTAGCTTGCACTAATACCAAATCCAATTCAGCTTCGTCAGCGATGCGTTGTGCATCTGCTGTATCCATTACACCTTGATCACCGTCATCAGTAATCAAACGAACTTCACGAACACGAATGTGATCATTAATCAAATCTTGTTGTTGTTGTGGTTGACGCGCGTTTGCTATGGTCCTAACCTCCGTAAAAACTTGTGTGAAAATAATAAAAGCGAGCTACCGTAACAATACGATATCCCGCCAATCATCTACTCTAAATGAAAGTTGATTTACCCGCAGATGAAAATCTACAAGGTGAATGACGGGATGCCATTACTTCTTTTCTCTAACAGAATATAACTATACTCGCTTATCTTTAGAACGTCAATACTTTTCCTAAAACGCCGTTGATAAACTTACCTGACTTCTCATCAGAAAATTCTTTGGCCAAGTTCAAAGCTTCGTTAACCGAAATCTTAGCAGGAGTGTCTGTGTAACGGGCTTCGTATATTGCCAAACGTAATAAGACGACATCGATCAAATTTAAACGATCAAGGGTCCAACCGTCCGCCAAGTTTTCAGCAATCAACAGGTCGATCTCATCTTGATGTGCCAAAACAGCTGTCACCAAGTCAATCAAGTCAGCAGGTAAAGCACCCTCCCACTTAATTTCTGGATCACCAGCCATGACTTGCGCTACTACTACTTCCAAATCAGCATCTGGATTCATTGACAAGCCAAATAAAGATTGTAATGCCCCTTGACGTAACTGGTGTCGATTTAAACTAGCCATTACTTATCCCCATTCGCTTCTGTCTTCTCACCAAACAAATCATTTGGATCAATTGATACTTCAGGCTTCAATGAAACGACGCCGGCAATGTGCACATTAACCATATCCACATGCAATTCAGTCATAGCCGCCACTTGATTGGCAATGTGTTCTTGAATCTTATGAGCTACCTTAGTGACGCTCACCCCATAATTCAAATCCACATAGACATCAACTTCCAAACCATCGGCAGTTTGGCGCATTTCGACACCCTTACCGTGGACATGACGTCCAAAGGCTTCCTTGGCGCGTTCACTAATTGAACCACGCAAACGAGCAACCCCTTCGACTTCTTCTGCTGCCAAGCCGGCAATGATTTCTAGCACGCGTGAATTCACTCGCGTTTCACCGTTTGCTTCGCCCTCATGAGCAAGTAAAATTGTCTCTTCAGCCATGTTTTTTACCTCCGTTTGATGTCAATTAACGTCATCTCTAACAAAAAGCACCGGCCGGCAACCGGTCGGCGCTTTTACCATCTAATAAATAATTAGGCACGTGCTGAGTAAGTTCCACCATTATCAGTGTTCACAACCAACTTGTCACCTTGGTTAACAAAGTCAGGCACTGTGATCACAAGGCCTGTCTCCATAGTAGCAGGCTTACCACCACCATTAGCAGTAGCACCCTTGATACCAGGTTGTGTTTCAGTAACTGTCAATTCAACAGTCTTTGGCACTTCAACACCCAATAGTTCGTTACCATAGTAGGTAACCTTTACTTCAGTACCTTCCAACAAGAACTTCATAGCATCTTCAATCTTGTCAACAGGAATCGCTACTTGATCGTAAGTTTCCATATTCATGAACACACGGCTATCACCATCGGCATATGAATATTGCATTTCTGAAGTTTGGATATCAGCTTCTTCAAACTTATCACCTGGTCGGAAAGTATATTCGTTAACTGCTCCGTTACGCAAGTTCTTTAACTTTGAACGCATGAAGGCGCCACCCTTACCTGGCTTAACGTGTTGGAAGTCCAACACCTTCCAAATACCATTGTTATATTCAATGTGCATTCCGTTCTTAATATCATTCATTCCGATTGACATGATTCATATCTCCTAGAGTTTTCTTGAAATCTATTTTTCGAAACAGCTATAAAGGCCGTTTCTCCATCACTTTACAATATTACCAGAAGTTTAATAAAAAAACTAGTTATGCCCTGATTTTTGCATAACTAGTATCATTCTCTTACAAACGTGCCCGTAATTCAGCCGTCAATTCTTCATAACCTGGCTTACCAAGCAAACCAAACATATTCCGCTTATAGGCTTCAACACCTGGTTGATCAAATGGGTTGATACCATTTAAGTAACCAGAAATAGCCACAGCAACCTCAAAGAAGTAGATCACATAACCCAAATGGTAGGCATCTTGCTTTTCTAATTCGACAACCATATTTGGAACCCCACCGTCAACATGGGCCAACATGGTCCCATCTGAAGCTGTTCGGTTCACATAGCTCATCGTCTCACCTTGCAAGTATCCCAAGCCATCCTCAGCATCCATTTCTGGAATAACCACATCTGACACGGGTTCAGTCACACGTAACAAGGTTTCAAACAAATTACGCCGACCATCCTGGATATATTGTCCAAAGGAGTGCAAATCGGTCGAGAAGTTTCCGGTAGCTGGGAAAATTCCCTTACCATCCTTACCTTCAGATTCACCCTGCAATTGTTTCCACCATTCACCAAATTGCACTAACGTTGGTTCATAGTTGATCAATAACTCTGTGACATAACCCTTGCGATAGAGAATATTACGATAAGCCGCGTACTGGTAAGCTGGATTCTCGGCCAGCTTAGCTGAGACCAACTCACCTTCAGCTTGAGCAGCACCAGCCAGCAAAGCCTCGATATCACCACCACCAACTGCAATTGGTAACAATCCTACAGCAGTTAACACTGAGAATCGACCACCGACACCATCAGGCACCACAAACTTTTCAAAGCCCTCGGCATCAGCGAACGACTTTAAAGCGCCCTTATTGGCATCAGTCGTGGCATAGATGCGTTCGCGAGCACCCGCAACCCCATACTTTTCTTCCAACTTTTGCTTAAACACTCGGAAAGCAATCGCTGGTTCTGTCGTCGTACCTGACTTTGAAATCACATTCACTGAAAAATCGCGCTCACCGATCACTTTGAGCACTGAATTCAAGTATTGGCCCGAGATGTTATTCCCCACAAACAACACCTGCGGATAATCACGATCACTATCGGCGTACGCATTGACGAAATAATCATTCAAAAAGTCTAATGCCGCACGAGCACCCAAGTATGATCCCCCAATACCGATCACCACCAAAACCTTCGAGTCGGCTTGGATTTTCTTAGCTGCAGCTTGAATACGGCTAAATTCTTCACGATCATATGCTGTTGGCAAATGCAGCCAGTCGGTATAGGCCGCACCTACCCCAGTACCCTTGCGTAGCAATTCATCGGC
>CAACWZ010000491.1_pt1 | contig 8310 bp, 9 predicted proteins | sample 2275781 | NCBI WGS metagenome assembly CAACWZ01 (sample SAMEA5312474, study PRJEB27640) | indoor metagenome | biome: indoor environment; feature: uncontrolled; material: tiles wood | place: Germany | collected 2014-07-07
GTCAGTTAAAAGTTTGACAACCTTACGCTGTGTATTGTCTATCACTTCATCACCCGTCTCATCGTAGGTTTTAGCGAAGCTGTACCCTGCTAATTGATATCCATCACTGTAGAGTACTTCATCAAATAAAATTTGACCATACTTGAAGTAGCTAGTTTTTCCTGAATGTGACTCTCCAAGTACAACATAGTTGGTTTCACTTACTTTTCCTGCGGTACCATGTATTGGCAAGAAACCACTGTACATAAATTTTCGATTAATTCGCCCCTCAATTAACTTTTGAATGAGCGGCAAAAAGGTCGTGAAATCAGACAGCGTTCGATATGAAATATCTACTACATCGTCACGTACAATAATATGATTATCAGAAATTTGGAAGACAAGGTTATTATATATATCAACCCCTTTTTTTACACCACTTACTTCGTCTTCAATTGTTACCATTCTAGGTATCGATTTTTGTGAAATTCTGAAAATTGTAGCTTGTGATGCAATGATTGAGTTCTTCCGTTCCTCAAAATTAAAATACTTCGAAATTTTTTCAAGAATATTTAGATCATCCGCAGAAAAATATATGTCTATATTGTGTATAAATGACTTCACAGTAAAGTCATACATAAATTCAGCTAAATTGATTGGAGCATTTATATACTTATCTCTAACTAGGATTTTCCCATCTAGTATCGTTACCTTATACTTACTATAATTCATCTAAAAATCCCATCCATTCTACAACCAATGAGCTAACTTCTGAATCTGATATATCGATTTTTGAAAATCTAAGTTGTGTATACTTTTTGAATAACTCGTCAGTTACTATATTCTTAAGCAATTTTGGTATCCATTTTCCATTTAGCGTAGTGATATTTTTTTTCAGTAGAAGTAAAATTGCTAAATCATCACCGATGGATTCAATAACAATTTTCCGACTGTATGGCTCATCTATTGACAAATCTTTCAAATCATTCAACAATTGGTAATAAAATTTTTGATACAACAGATCAAAATCAATATCATTTTTGGCATGTTCAATTTTATTTAACAAAACTTTTTGAGTATCTTTAATGACTTTTCCTGATAAGACACGACCACTCAAAAAGTTCATATCACGTTTTGCAGTTAACATATCTTCAGTGAATGCCTGTACTAGCTTTTCAAATTCATCGATCGAAATGTTTTGAATGTGAAACTTCGATCCCTCTACTATACTCACAACCAATTTTTCTAAATTCGTGATGTCAGATGGCTTGTATACTACAACTAAATCCACATCGCTATCCCTGTTAGAAACCCCCATCGTTGTTGACCCATGCTGGATTATTCCAAGTGAGGATTTCATAAAAGGAAAGGAATCCATTATAAATTTAACATCCATAAGTTAAGTCACCTCAAATAAATAATAGAATAGTAATCAAGATGATAGTGATGATTAACCGCACTACGTGATGTTGCCAGTGAAACGAATGTGTCGATACTCCACGGTATAGTGCTAATGCTTGGTATCCAATCAAACTAATTGATACTGGAATTACAATATACGGCTCAGAAACATATATTAGTGATATTATCAAAGCGATACTGATTAGGAAGTTAATATAGTGAAACTCTCGATCGGTGTCTTTTTCGCTTATCAGGCTTTGCACTGATGCTATAATCATTAGCAGGGCATATATGCCGATTAAAACTCTTATAATAATCATGATTACTTCTCCTTAATTTTAAACCTTACGGTATTATTTGAATTCCTAAAACCGCTAATAAAAGCACAAAAAATATTGAAAGTATGAACAACATCCCCCAAGCCATTACAACCTTTTGGGAATAAGCGTCTAAATGCTGAGTATCATCACGCTTAACGAAGTTTTTTGCTAATTCAAAGAATTTTTGCTTTAGTGCATATACTCCGGTAATGTCCTGAAATAGTAAATATCCGTCTCCTCTTAATAAGAAGGGGTAGCTAGACGCTAAGATCATTACGGTAGACACTAGGGATATAGACTCTAGTAAAGTCTTCGTTTCATAATTAGAGCTACTCAAAGCAACCGAAATAGCTAGTACAGGGACGGCAATAATTTGTATTGTACTCATTAAAATAATATGAATCCGCTCCCTCTTGGAGAGTAAGTATATTGCTGATTTCCCACTACCTATTGATAAAAAAATCAAAAATGAAACTCTTATATAGAACCTATCAACTACGCCACCCATTTGATATATCCAAAATGACATGATGAATTCATGTAACATAGCCATGAAAATCCCTACTATGTAGGGAATATACCAATGCTCTTCAAAATAATGAAAGTTAATATTTAAAAATTGAGCATTAGGTAATGTAATATCATACACTACAAACAGGTATGCCATAGTTGTTAAAATTATCAACAACATCTTCATAAGAGGATTCAACATAATTTTTTCTATGCTCGGGGGAACGCTGAAATAAATTCTAAATAGCGCAATACGCTTTATTAGAATAAATAGCTCTTGAATCATTTTATGTTCAGTTTTATCGCCGCTTGCTACAACTACGATTTGTTTGGACAGTAAATATTGGAAAAATGAGGATCCATACACATCTGGACTAACTTCGATTTGATTATCCTTAAATTGTGCAACAAATGAAAATTGATCAGAATTAAGTACATATGATTTATTATGAAGTAATAGCATGCGCTTATCATTAATATGTGCACCAATCCGGGTTTTACTGTTTAATGTGTACATGTGAGCCATTATTTACTAACACTCCCTCAACCAAGGATATAGTTGCTGTCATGGACGGACTTGGATTTGAATACTGGATATTTGAAGAAAATACGGTTTTCATTGCCCCAATGGGCGTGTCATTCTTCAGTTGAAATTGAATGTTGCTTTTCTGCATTAAAACTTCTGTATTCTCGAAGTCAAAGGCATATGTTTTAATAAGTTGGGATACAGTGTCTCGAGTTTCACCTAAGTGACGTTCATCAATCAAAACTTGAAAAAACAATGCATAATGCGAATGTGTGTTTATTTGTTGGATTTTAGCAGAGTATATTAATCCCTTTGATCTTAGTTTTTGAATGATACTAGGCAAAAATTGGGACAGAGACATCAAAAGTGCATCTATTTTTTCAAATGTAATCTTTAGAGTGTAACCCGCTGTTCCTATTGTGATTCGGTCGTCTCGCATAAGATATATATCGGAATCATATGAGATTTTTGAAACAAAATCTATACCTCCAATCGACTGAGTTGCCTTGAATTGTTGGTCTGAGTTAACACTTACGGCAGAAGCACTTAATCGATTAATAACATCATAAATATCAGAGAGCGATATATTATTTAGGCTTTTCACACTACCTAGAATAGGAACTGTTGCATCCTTTGGATTTAGCATTTTTGCTAACATAAATTCAAACTTATCATCCAGGTAATGACTTATTTCTTCCGAGATAATTTTCCGTTCAATTAAAAATTTTTCCTCACTTATAGAAAATTTTTTCAATAATTTTTCAAAAAATTGTTGCGAGAGGTGACTTTTATCCCTTATAGACTGGGTATAGAACAACATGAATTCAAATGACGTGGCACCGTTATATATGATCCCTTCATCTTGAAACTTTTGTAAATATTCTGAATTTTCCTTTGACTCAAAGATTAAATGTTCGACAAAATGATGTAGTCCTTCTTTTCCTTTAGGGTCATTTAGTGATCCAAAAGGAAACCCTAATCCATATGCAATTGTGTTGTACTTAAAAACTGTATCCATGCGCTATCCCTCTTTATTCAATTCATGAACATTAGAAATTATCATTTTATCAAAAAGGTAATCTAAAATTTGACTTTGCGACTTGTACGTATCACTACCAGAAATTATTTGACTGTGAAGAGCATCTATAAAATTTTTTTTATCAGATGATGGATCAGTTATACTTGTCAGGAAATAAATGTCAACATCTTCAAAAATATTAGCATTCAAATCATTTTCAAAATTTGAAAAATCTAATAATAATTTGTTTTCATCATTCGCAATACTCTTCGATTCTAACCATCCAAATTTACGAGCAAAAGGGAAAAAGTTCTCAATATCTTTTTCGTAAACCCCAGGGCTTCTATAAAGCCAGTTTATTGTTCCTGCTGAGTTAATCGTGAGGAATTCATCTGTGAGTAGTGTGTATCCCTGATTAACGAGATTCAACGCTACTGATGTTTTTCCACTTCCTTTGGCACCTATAAACAACTTGAATTTTTTGTCTTTAAAAACCATTGATGCATGTATCCCCACAGCACTTGCCAATAGTAGACTATCGCGTAGTCTCTCGGTAATGCCACCCCGTAATACGCCGTATATCTCCGAGTAGGAGAACTTTTTTGATGAATAAACGACAACGGAGTTTTTTGTTTGTTCTCTTATTAAGTGGGGATTGTACTGATAATACACACTAGTACTTGTAACCCAAATTTCGTAATAATCGTTGACCCCAACTAATTCGGCTGCGGAGGGAATAATATTTGTAAAATTTTCCAAAATATTTACTTGAAACTGTCCGATTGACGTGGAGTTGCGAAAATCCTTACGTACAGTATCCTTAATATTCTTCATGTTGAAGTTCCTCTCAAAAAAATAACTCTCATTCTTACACCAATCTCTTAACACCATTTTAAGAAGTGTATATAGAAATCAGATATCAAGAGTGAGAGTTATCATCAGTTAGTTGTCACTTTCGTCGAAGATGGCAATTAGCTTAGCAACCATTTAAGCAAGAATTGCTTTTTCGCCAAAAAACCTGTTTCGGCTGTATCGAATTCTTCAACAGAGTTGAATTCGATGACACGATTTGCAACAATAGACGTTACTTCTGACTTTTCCATGGTGCGTACCTCGCATTATTTTTTAAGGGGATATCCATCTCCTTGAATATAATATATCACCACTTTAAAATATTTGCAATAATTTTTTAATCATTTTATTATATTCAAATGAAAAACACATAAAAGTCATGTTTTGTCCGTTTTAACGCTATTATTTTTAAGTTTGTTTCACATAAAATAAGGGCGGGGTTTGAAATTAATGCTTGGATTCCTTTTCTTTTGATTAAGTAATACTAAATATTTTCCATAAACTGTTAAGTTAACCTATTTAATCAACAATCATTTATGAATGCTGCATAAACTTATGAACAAAATCAATCTGATCAGGTGTGTAATCTTCACCACGATCCAAAGATGGAATATATTGCTGACCGATGGAGCTAATTAAATATAGATCGCGCAAGGGATGTTTCATACGCGTCTCCCATACCGTAGCTTCTAGTCCATACTGACGAAGGCTTGCTTGGTCCCACCACTTCAATGGCTCGCCGCCATTATCCGTTAACATGTAGTTTATGATAGACTTCTTGATGTCTGAGGGATAAAAATCCACGGTAGAGCTTGGTACTTTGTCTAACCTTGCAATACCCGTTACTAGTACATCCTCAAACTCTCAATAAACTTGTGGGAAGCGTTCGTGCATATCATCTACATCTACAATGTAGTTTTCAGCGATATGTGTCCACCAATAGTCAATCCTTTCTGTATCGAAGTGTTTGACAGCCTTGAACATGTTGAAACCAATTTGGCTTGAAGGTCCGTAGTGATTCCGATTACCAATGAATGATTGCACAGCATTTTTCCGGAATTCACGAAAATTACGATCACTTTTAATCAACTTTTTTTCTTCCAAAGAAATAACAGCAGTTGTTTGTTGGAAAAAGAATGGTGCAATGGCTCCCAAAAGATCCAAGTATGTTTTTTCAACAATTTCCCCTGACTCAATGGCGTTGTGAACCCGCTGATTGCAGCCAGACATAATGCCAGTTCGTGCATCGAGTTGGGAAGCGAATGTAATACTCGTTTTTGGGCATTGATTGCTTTAATTGCTTTACGAACCCGTGCTAACGGCAAAGGCAGATCGTAAGCAATTAAGTAAACTGACTGTAAATGTTTTTGAACCGCACTAACCGGATTATTCCCAAGACTAACGCGTTCGAGTACCATTTTCGCGTGATATAGCGCTCTTCCACGTGATACCTGTTGACCTAATAAAATCAAACACGCACGCTGTGCCGCCTTGGATACTATTTCCAAGGCTTTTTTCTTTTGATCTGCCGTGGGGCGTTTCACCACAATATTCCGACGAAATAAGCTTGTTATTGCGCGTTCGCGGATACGATTATTCTTACCACCAAACGATCGATCTTGTATCCAATCCCAGATACTGTCTCTTGAAAAATTCAATTCCTGGGCCGCTTTCGCGAATTCGCTATTGAAAACAGCCATCTCGGTTAATTCTTGTTTAACTGGTACGAAATATTGCCGCATTTTTTCGTCAGTAATTTCATCCGGCAAATAACCGATATGATCTGATTTCTTTAGCTCTGCTAACAACATTTCTTTCATGTCCTGTCGTTGTTGACCCATCATTTCTAATACGACCTTGCTTTCATTTGGCGTATATCCGCCAGTAATAATCATTTGTTCTCCATTTCTTAGTTTTCGTAAATAATGCGGATTTTTTCTAGCGTGCCTACCCTATTGCTTGAGTGATTTAATTATTACAAGGGGTTGCGCAACCACTTAAATAATAAAGGAGGTTTGCTAGGCGTCATCACCATAGCTTACAATCGCAAAAATTGGAAGTCTCAATTTTGAGAAAGTTTGATGATGTCATAAAGATTAGCACGCAAGTGACGGGTTCGTACTTTGACCCAAAGTAAAGTGCAAATAAAATTTAAGGAGCCTACTTTTATGGCTAATATTAGTTCGGAGTTAATGCGAAGAGGTAATGACCCTGAAAAGGTGTATTTTAATCGTTTTGAAACTACAGAAGTACTGGTGTTAACGGTTGCAGGTCAAGAAACACCTGTCTATAAGTATGAAAACAACCAACGTACCAATGAAATCGTTGGTTTGCGCGTCACTGTTCATTATATGGGATTAGGAGAGGCCGATGTAAAGGAGCCTGCTTCCTATCAAGCAAGTGTAAATGAATTAGGATTTGCAACATTGGTTAATCCAAAAGCGTATGAAATTGACCGAAAGATCTATGTATCAGCGGATAATCTTGTGCCTAGCAAGGAAAACAAGTAATGACGAAATTCAAAGTAGGCGAAGCGCCTAGGACATCCCTCAGTCTATTAGTAAGCTACAATGTCATTTTATGGTTGATGGTGAGTCTAGTGTTTGGTATTAAGATGGGGTTAAGTTTAGCGCTATCTAGTATGCCAGCTATGAGTTGGTTAAATAATTTTTATCCTGATGGGCAGAAAGTGACATTTCAACTTTTATCGAAAAGTACTCAGCTGCTTAGTTTCATTAGCGCACTAGGCCTCATTTTCATTATTGTTTTGTTTATAGGTACTACTTGTTATATTGCCTACTTAAGAACTTTTAAAGCGCATGTTATTCAGGGTTTAAAACAACAATTCGCAGATGGTACCACAACCAATGTACTTGGCTTACAGCCAAATGCAACCGTACCGACACCCCGTGTTGCAGAGGTTGAAAAGCTTGGTAACTTAATTGTTTCAGCCAAAATTGAAGTGCCCATTAAAGGACGTTTTAATGCTGATAAAGTAAGTATTCTCCCCTTAAGTTCTGCTGTTCTGAAAAACTTTATTGTTGAAAGTTTGGCTGTATCAGATGATCAAAATAACATGTACTTGAAACTTCGCAATATGCGATATTCACGGCAGATTATTGCAGAAAATGCCTATGATTTAGCGCCGAAAAACAATCACACATTTTCACTAATGAAAGGTGTTAATTGGGACGTGTTAAAAGCACCGCACGCCGTAATTAGCGGCGTTACAGGATCAGGGAAATCTTACTTTGTCTACTCTCTGGTATATCAAGCCTTAAAAATGAACGCTGAAGTTATCGTTATTGATCCAAAATCAGATGACCTTTCAACACTAGAAGGTGCAGTTAGTGCGGTGGCGATATCCCCAGAGGAGGCGCTAACGACATTAGATAAAGTGGTTAGGCGCTTGCATCAGCGACAAGAAAAAATTCGCTTGAAAAAGCTCGTAGCAAAAAATCCGCAAGATGTTTCGGCATTGAGCACCGGTGAAAGGCCTATTATTGTGTTCATTGATGAGCTGGCCGCCTTGCAAGCTGCTGTATCAAACGATAGGCAAAAGTCGCAACAATTAGAAGCGTCATTAAAAACTATTACACTGTTGGGGCGCAGCTCGATGATTAACATTGTCTTCATTCTTCAACAGGCTAATGCAAAGAACATTCCGACTGAGGCGCGTGAACAAGCTGGTCTGAAGGTCTTGC
>CAACWZ010000304.1_pt1 | contig 8223 bp, 10 predicted proteins | sample 2275781 | NCBI WGS metagenome assembly CAACWZ01 (sample SAMEA5312474, study PRJEB27640) | indoor metagenome | biome: indoor environment; feature: uncontrolled; material: tiles wood | place: Germany | collected 2014-07-07
GGCGACCCAACGCAATTACCACTATTACAATGGGTCATACTATTCTAATTCATTTTATCGGGCGCACTATTATGGGGGTGCTTTCTATCCGTTTGGTGGCATGTGGATGGGCGCTTTCTACCCATACATGGGCTTTGGTAATTTGATGACAACCGTCTGGCACATCGCTTGGTGGACGTGGTTTTGGTCTTGGATTTGGCATTTCTAATTGATTCAATTAGAATATTTTGTAACATACAAAGTGGGGACATAAATATGATTGGCACCGTTATTATTGCTGTGATTGCCAGCTTGGCAATCGGAATTTGGATTGGCCGCATCCAACATCGCGAGGTTGAGACAGCTTTTGAGCCCACCGCGACTGACCATGAACAAGAAATTCGGGTCGCTACTCATGAATTCAAATACGATAGTACCCAAGATGCACCGATCAATATCTTAGAGACGCTCCAAGATATCATTGAGAATGAAGGTCAAATCAGTAAGTTGAATTTTGAGCAAGATGGGCAAACGATTCAAATCAATGTTGAGACTGAAGAATTATCTGTTTAAATGAAATTAGAACGCAACCGTAAACAGTCTGTTGCGTTTTTTTGTTTTTTTATACCGATAGTTTGCGTATAATGAATAATTAGAGTCATCGAAAATCATGATCCGATGACAGAGGATGGCATTCGTGGCATTCTTAAAAGAAAGGTAGGACTCGATAATTGGCACAACCCATTATTGAATTTAAGCAGGTGGCGAAGCACTATGATGATAACATCGTGCTTAAGTCTGTTGATTTGGAGATCGAAGCAGGTAAATTTTATACATTGCTTGGACCTTCTGGTTCTGGAAAGACCACCATTTTGCGTTTAATCGCTGGTTTCTTGGATGCAACTTCAGGTGATATTTTGTTTGAAGGTAAGCGGATCAATGACGTACCAGCAGAACAACGTCAAGTGAACACAGTCTTCCAAAATTATGCACTATTCCCAAACATGAACGTGTTTGAAAATGTGGCGTTTGGTATGCGCCTCAAAGGTAAATCAAATTCTGAAATCAAAACCAAGGTTTCAGAAATGCTTGAATTAGTAAAGTTGGCTGGTTACGAAAACCGTGAAATCAGTGAACTTTCTGGTGGTCAACAACAACGTGTGGCCATTGCCCGCGCTTTGGCCAATGAACCTAAAGTGCTGCTCCTCGATGAACCATTGTCAGCCTTGGATTACAAGTTACGTAAGGAAATGCAATATGAATTACGTGATATTCAGCAACGGCTAGGCATCACGTTCATCTTTGTCACCCATGACCAAGAAGAAGCATTGGCAATGTCTGATTGGATTTTTGTCACCAATGATGGTGAGATCGTGCAAAATGGGTCACCCGTGGACATTTACGATGAACCAATTAACCGTTTTGTCGCTGACTTTATTGGTGAATCAAATATTTTACCCGGCATCATGGTTGAAGACTTTTTGGTGCGTTTTAATGGTAAAGAGTTTGAAAATATTGACGGTGGTATGAAGCCCAACGAACAAGTTGAGGTTGTTTTACGGCCAGAAGATTTAGATTTGGTACCGGCAGCCGAGGGCAAGATTATCGTCACCATTGACGATTTATCATTCCGGGGCGATTATTATGAAATTACCGCTTTTGACGATGATCAAAACGAATGGCAAATTCAAGCGACTAATCCGGTGGAAATTGGGGCACGCCTTGGTGTAACCTTCGACCCAGAAGACATTCATATCATGCGGCTCAACGAATCGGAAGAAGCCTTTGACGCACGTTTGGAAAAGTATGAAGGGGAGAATGATGACGAAAGCTAATCGAACAGTTAGTTACATGGTGCCGTACATCTTGTGGCTAGGTTTGTTCGTGGTGTTACCCGTGGTGCTCTTGTTGTATCAATCCGTTCAAGATTTGAATCACAACTTCACCTTGGATAACTACGTTGAATTCTTTAGCTCTGGCACCTATCTCCGCATGACATTTAACTCGGTGTTCTATGCATTTTTGGTTACATTGGTGACGTTAATTATTAGCTACCCGATGGCTTATTTTTTGAGTAAGTTGAAGAACCGCCAATTTTGGTTGTTGTTGGTGATCTTACCAACTTGGGTCAATCTTTTGTTAAAAGCCTATGCCTTTATTGGGCTATTTTCAAAAACCGGTACAGTCAATGACTTTACGACCTTTTTGGGTCTCGGTCAGCACCAGTTATTGTTTACAGATACCAGTTTTATGATTGTCGCCGCCTACATTCAAATCCCGTTTATGATTATGCCAATTTTTAATAGTTTGATTGAACTTGATCCAAGCTTGACGAATGCCGCGCGTGATTTGGGGGCAACGGCTTTTCAAACTTTGACCAAGGTCATCATTCCTTTGACCATGAGTGGGGTCAAGGCCGGCGTGCAAGCCGTCTTTATTCCAACCCTATCCTTGTTCATGATTACTCGTTTGATTGGTGGTAATCGTGTGATTACATTGGGTACGGCGATTGAAGAACATTTCTTGGTTACGCAAAACTGGGGGATGGGCTCAACCATTGGAGTCGTTTTGATCATCGCGATGGCAGCAACCATGTTTGTTACGCGTGATCGCAAGCATAAGGGAGGACGTTAAGATGACACAATCTAAGTCGAAGCTTGGGACTGTGTACCTCGTGATTGTTTTTATCCTGATGTACTTACCGATCTTCTACCTCATTTTATTTGCCTTTAATAAGGGCGATTATATGTCTCAATTTACTGGTTTTTCATTGCAACACTTCCGGGACATGTTTAGTGATGCCCGGCTCATGAGTATCTTGGTGAATACGTTCATCATCGCCTTGCTGTCCTCGTTGATTGCAACGTTGATTGGGACGTTTGGTGCCCTGGGTATTTACGGGGTCCGGTCTGTCGGCATGCGCAATATGATTTTATCGCTCAACAACGTCTTGATGGTGTCACCCGATGTGATTATCGGTGCTTCTTTCTTGATCCTGTTCACGATGGCCGGTCTTAGTCTAGGCTTTGGGTCTGTTCTGTTGAGTCACATTGCTTTTTCAATTCCAATTGTTGTGTTGATGGTGTTGCCACGGCTGAAGGAAATGAATCCAGCCTTGATTGATGCTGCCCGTGATTTAGGGGCTAGTGCAGGCCAAGTGCTAAGTAAAGTCGTCTTGCCATTTGCCTGGCCCGGTATTTTAGCTGGTTTCTTCATGGCGATCACGTATTCTTTGGATGATTTTGCAGTCACCTTTTTCGTGACGGGTAATGGTTTTTCAACCTTATCAGTGGAGATTTACTCGCGGGCGCGGCAAGGGATTGATTTATCAATTAACGCCTTGTCAGCTTTGATGTTCTTGGTTTCATTAATCTTAGTGGTCATTTATTACTTTATTACCAATCGTGGTAATGCGACGCATGCTCGTAAAAATGTGACTAGAATGGTGGTGCCACGATGAAACGATTAGTGTGGTTAACAGGAATTATTCTGGCAACCGTTGCGTTGCTTTTTGGGGTTAACGTGATTCTAAATAAAGCTCAAGAACCAGCCAAGGCCAGCAAAGCAGGTAATTCGACTTTGACAATCTATAACTGGGGTGATTATATCGATCCAAGTTTGATTCAGAAGTTTGAAAAGCAGACCGGGTATCGCGTCAATTATGAAACATTTGATTCAAACGAGGCGATGATCACTAAGATCAAGCAAGGTGGTACTAACTACGATTTGACAGTGCCGTCAGATTATATGATTGCGAAGATGAAAGAAGAGAATTTGTTGGTCCCTTTGGATAAGTCGAAACTGACCAACTACAAGTACTATGACAAGCGCTTCTTGAATCAATCATTTGATAAAGGTAATAAGTACTCATTGCCCTACTTCTGGGGGACGCTCGGAATTGTCTACAATGACAAGTACGTGAAAGCCTCTGAAGTGCAAACTTGGAATGATCTATGGGATGCCAAGTGGAAAAACTCAATCATGTTATTGGACTCATCCCGTGACATGATGGGGATGGCGTTGGCATCTAATGATGATTCAGTCAATGCCACCGATACAGCTACACTGGCAGCGGCTAAAGGTAAATTGGACGCATTAATGCCTAACGTGAAGGCGATTGTGGCGGATGAAATCAAGATGTACATGGTGCAAGATGAGGCAAAAATTGCGGTTGATTACTCTGGTGAAGCAGCCACGATGATTGATGAAGATTCACATTTGCATTATGTTGTGCCTAAAGGCAATGGTAATATCTGGTTTGATAATATCGTGATGCCAAAGACGGTCAAGAATAAGAAGGCTGCGTATGCCTTTTTGAATTTCATTTCTGAGCCTAAGAATGCTGCGCAAAATGCGGAGTATGTTGGGTATGCAACGCCCAACAAGGCGGCCTTTGCATTACTGCCAAAGGCATTGCGTAATGACAAACAATGGTATCCAAGTAATCAGCAAGTTTCAAAGTTGACAGTTTATCAGAATCTCAGTCCGACATTGACGCAAACGTACAATGATCTGTTCTTAGAATTCAAGATGTCGACAAAACATTAATCTCTAAGTAAAACAAAGTGGTCAGGACATTATGATGTCCTGACCGCTTTTTTAGCAGGACGCTGGGACTTAAGGTTTTTCCACCAAGATTCGGTATAATAGAAAGTATTGAAAAAGCTAGGAGTGACTCATGAAGAAAGATAATGGACTATTTATTGGTCTCGGCGCCCTTGTTTTGGTCGTCGGATTGATCGCAGCTGCCCTATTGACGACCTCGTCAAATGACGCAGCCACAACCTCATCAAGTTCGTCAGCAGAATCGACAACTTCAACGCGGCAAACGGAAAGTAAGGCCAAGCTGGACAAGGAGCCGTTGCCACAACTTTCGACAACGGTGGCTGATGATGAATCTGAGGTCATTTTGCATACGACGGCCGGCGATGTCACGATTAAGTTGTTTAACACCTACGCCCCTTTAGCTGTTAAGAATTTTATCGTTCATGCTAAGGCGGGGTACTATGACAATACGACTTTCCATCGTGTCGTCAAGGATTTCATGATACAAGGTGGGGATCCACAGTCAGCCAAGAATCCAGATGCTGACACAGTTGGTTCAGGTGGTAAGTCAATTTATGCACCGGGTCAATCAAACGCTGATAAGTCAATTGACTCAGGTACTGGTTTCAAGAATGAAATTAGCTATAGTTTGTATAATATTCGCGGTTCATTGGCCATGGCTAATGCCGGGACTGATACAAATGGTTCACAATTCTTTATTAACCAGAATAGTGATGACGTACAATCACAAATTAGTAAGAAAGTTTATCCATCAAAAATTTATACGATCTACAAGCAGGGTGGTAACCCAAGCCTTGATGGTAGTTACACGGTCTTTGGCCAAGTGATTAAGGGCATGACTGTCGTTGATAAGATCGCATCGGCAAAGGTGAAAACAAATGCCAGTGGCGAAAAGTCAAAACCAACGTCACCAGTAAAGGTTACCTCAATTACAGTCGTCAAAGAAGCCGAATAATGTCTGTGACACAGCAAATTCAGAAAATGAATTTGCTGTTTTTTATTGCATTTTTAAGTCAGTATGCTAATATTATATATGTAGCTTAGCACTTGATATTCGTGAGTGCTAATAAAATCTTATTGTTTGGAGGATTGCATAATGTTGAAGCCTTTAGGAGATCGAGTAGTGATCAAGGTTCAAGAAGCGGAAGAGCAAGTAGTTGGGGGTATCGTCTTAGCTTCAAATGCGCAAGAAAAGTCAGTTGAAGGTACAGTGGTTGCCGTTTCAACACAAACAATTGGTGATTTCAATGCACCAACTGCTGTTAAGGAAGGCGACAAGATTGTTTTCGACAAGTTTGCCGGGAGCGCAGTGAAGATTGATGGTGAAGACTACCTGGTTCTGCATGAAAAGGACATCATTGGTGTACTTGCCTAAAACGTTGAATATAAATAAATAATTAATTAATCGAGGTGTAAACGAAAATGGCAAAAGAGTTGAAGTTTTCAGAAGACGCACGTTCAAAGATGCAAGCTGGGGTGGATAAGCTTGCTAACACAGTTAAGACGACTATCGGTCCTAAAGGCCGTAACGTTGTGATTGAGCAATCATTTGGTGCACCAACCATCACTAATGATGGGGTGACGATTGCTAAGTCAATTGAGTTGGAAGACCATTTTGAAGATATGGGTGCCAAGTTGGTTGCTGAAGTGGCCACCAAAACTAATGACATCGCTGGTGATGGTACAACTACAGCGACTGTTTTGACACAAGCCATCATTAATGAAGGTTTGAAGAATATTACCGCTGGTGCTAATCCAGTTGGTGTCCGTCGGGGAATCGAAAAGGCAACCAATGCAGCTGTTGACGCATTGCATGACATGTCAAAGACAGTGTCAACAAAGGAAGAAATCGCCCAAGTTGCCTCAATTTCAGCGGCTGACGAAGAAGTCGGGGCATTGATTGCCGAGGCCATGGATCGTGTTGGTAATGATGGCGTGATCACCATTGAAGAGTCAAAGGGTATTGAGACAACGCTTGATGTTGTTGAAGGTATGCAATTTGATCGTGGTTGGATGTCACAATACATGGTTTCAGACACGGATAAGATGGAAGCCAACTTGGACAACCCTTACATTTTGATCACGGATAAGAAGATTGGTAATATCCAAGAAATTTTGCCAGTGTTGCAACAAGTTGTTGAGCAAGGCCGGGCAATGTTGATTATCGCTGATGATATCACTGGCGAAGCTTTGCCAACCTTGGTCTTGAACAAAATGCGTGGTACCTTTAATGTCGTTTCAGTGAAGGCCCCTGGCTTTGGTGATCGTCGTAAGGCACAATTGGAAGATTTGGCTATCTTGACGGGTGGTCAAGTGATTACAGATGATCTTGGCTTGGCCTTGAAGGATGTGACCTTGGCACAACTAGGACAAGCTGCTAAGGTGACTGTTTCAAAGGACAATACGACGATTGTTGAAGGTGCTGGTAGTTCAGATGCTATCGCAGAGCGTGTTGCCCAAATCAAGGCCCAAATTGCCGAAACAACTTCTGATTTTGATCGTGAGAAGTTACAAGAGCGTTTGGCTAAGTTAGCTGGTGGTGTGGCAGTCATTAAAGTTGGTGCTGCTACCGAAACTGAGCTAAAAGAGCGTAAGTATCGCATTGAAGACGCTTTGAACGCCACTCGTGCGGCGGTCGAAGAAGGGTTCGTTGCTGGTGGTGGTACTGCCCTGGTTAACGTTATTCCAGCCGTTGCTGCCTTGTCAGAGACGGGGGATGTGCAAACAGGTATTAACATTGTTAAGCGCGCCTTAGAAGAACCAGTTCGTCAAATCGCTGAAAATGCTGGTTTGGAAGGTTCTGTGGTTGTTAACAAATTGAAGGAGCAAGTACCAGGCTTTGGATACAACGCGGCAACGGACGAGTGGGTTGATATGATTGCGGCCGGAATTGTGGACCCAACCAAGGTTACCCGTTCAGCTTTGCAAAACGCGGCTTCTGTTTCAGCCTTGTTGTTGACGACTGAAGCCATCGTGGCTGAATTGCCAAAGGATGATGCTACTCCTGCTATGCCACAAGGTGGTATGCCAGGTATGATGTAAGCAAACGATAATTGATAGACGTGTTCGTCGTTAATCGACGGAGACGTCTTTTATTATTTAGCCGTTTTTCGGGTCAATGCCGATTGATTTAAATTCAGTCGTATGATTAAAAAATGGCTAGACTCTTGCTATCAAACGGTTTAGCCACCTTTGAACAAAAAATTCAAAACAAATTTCAACTTCGTACTAGCTTTTATGAATTGTAGGTGTTATACTAAAAACAAGTTAAAAAGAGTTTTGTTTTAATGTTTTAGAGATGTTTGGCAGCCGATTTTTGATTTATAAATTTTTATTGGCGAAATGCCAGGAGGTTCTATCACATGGAACAAGGAACAGTAAAGTGGTTTGATTCAGAAAAGGGATTTGGTTTCATTTCTCGCGAAGCTGGTGACGATGTATTCGTTCACTTCTCAGCTATTCAAGGAGACGGCTTCAAGGCTCTTGAAGAAGGTCAAGCTGTATCATTTGAAGTTGAAAACGGTAACCGTGGCTTGCAAGCCGCTAACGTTACTAAGTTGTAATCAACTTTAGGAAAAACCATTACACTTCGGTGTGATGGTTTTTTTTATGCATTCACGTCTGGTTTAGTTGCTGAAGAAGCAGCGCTGCTACACGGCAGGATGCCAATGTGTCTCA
>CAACWZ010000051.1_pt1 | contig 8100 bp, 7 predicted proteins | sample 2275781 | NCBI WGS metagenome assembly CAACWZ01 (sample SAMEA5312474, study PRJEB27640) | indoor metagenome | biome: indoor environment; feature: uncontrolled; material: tiles wood | place: Germany | collected 2014-07-07
AGTCTAAGGGTGTGACAGTGGTAGTTGCCCCAGAATCACGTGGTTTCCTGGTCGGCACACCGGTTGCGCATGAACTTGGATTGGGCTTTGTACCGGCTCGTAAGCCGGGTAAGTTGCCTCGTGAGGTCATCTCAGAGAGCTACACGTTGGAATACGGTCAAGCGACTTTGGAAGTGCATAAGGATGCCATTAAGCCAGGCGATAAGGTCCTCATTACAGATGATCTATTAGCCACTGGTGGGACGATTGCAGCGACGATTAAGCTGGTTGAAGCTCTGGGTGGTGAAGTGGTTGGTTTGTCATTTTTAATCGAATTGACGGACTTGCACGGCCGTGACAAGTTGACTGGTTACGACATCCAAGCATTGATGGAATATGGTGGCGAGTAATTCTTGCAATCTTCATCATTTCGTTAGATAATTAACACATAATATTGAACCGATGAAAAAGCTAACTTAGGTTAACGTATCATAGCGAGCAGGGGATGGTGTAAGCCTGTATACGCATCTTAAGGGGACACTTTTGAGGTCGCTGAACAAGCGCGCTGGCCACGTTACGGCATACAAGGCGGGAAACTGCCTTAGCCAAAAACAAGGTGGTACCGCGCAAAAGCGCCCTTGACGATTTGATCGTTAGGGGTGCTTTTCTTTGTATCGCGAGGCGTTCGGTCATAAAAAGAGAGGAATTTAACATGGCAAAGCAAACTTACCAAAAGCCAAAGGGCACAGCCGATTTACTCCCTGGTGAATCGCAAAAATGGCACTACGTAGAAGAGACGGCCCGTATCTTATTTGCCGATTACCAATACAATGAAGTCCGGACACCCATCTTTGAAAACTTTGAGGTGTTTTCACGAACATCAGGAGATACTTCAGATGTCGTCACAAAAGAAATGTACGACTTCCATGATAAAGGGGATCGTCACATTGCTTTACGTCCTGAAGGCACGGCCGGGGTTGTCCGGGCATTTGTTGAAAATAAACTATTTGGTCCAGAGAATGCCAAGCCATACAAGATGTTTTACATTGGACCAATGTTTCGCTATGAACGTCCGCAAGCCGGCCGGATGCGTCAATTCCACCAAATTGGTGTGGAAGCATTAGGCTCAGATTCACCAGCTGTCGATGCAGAGACCATCGCGATGGTTGTTGATTTCTTTCAGACGCTAGGCATTAGTAATCTAAAAGTGACGGTTAACTCGTTGGGTGATCAAGAATCACGGCAAAACTACCGCCAAGCGTTGATTGACTTTTTGCGGCCGCACTTTGATGAATTGTCACATGATTCACAAGTGCGTTTGGAGCAAAATCCATTACGGGTGCTGGATTCAAAGGATGACAAGGATCAAGAAATTGTGGCTGGCGCACCGTCAATTTTGGACTACCTGACAGAACCAGCTCAAGCACATTGGGATAAGGTGAAAACTTTCCTAGATGCTTTGGGGATTGAGTATGAAGTGGATGCCACCACTGTTCGGGGCTTAGATTACTACAATCACACCATTTTTGAAGTGATGACCCAATCACCCGCTTTGGGTAAGGGCTGGACGACGATTGCTGGTGGTGGTCGCTATAATGGGTTGGTTGCAGAATTGGGCGGTCCAGAAATGGCTGGTGTTGGCTTTGGGATTGGCCTGGAGCGTTTGATGTTGCTACTTGAAGATAGTCAAGCAGCTCTACCAACAGCCCTACCAGTCGATGTATATGTGGCTAATCAAGGTGCGGGCACAGATGTAGTAGCCTTGCAATTGGTTCAAGCAATCCGTGCATTTGGTTATTCAGCTGATCGTGATTACTTAGATCGTAAGTTGAAGGCGCAATTTAAGTCAGCTGATCGTGAAAATGCCCGCTATATTGTGACAATCGGTGAGCGTGAGTTAGCCTCACAAAGTGCTAACTTGAAGAATTTGACTACTGGTAAAGAAATTTCGGTTAAATTAACCGAATTGTACACCAACTTACCTGAATATATTGAAGAAGAAAATATAGAAGAGGAAGCAAAATAATGAAGCGTACAAACTATGCTGGCTTGATTGACGAGTCATATCTGGAACAAACTGTGACATTGCAAGGCTGGGTCCAAAAGCGTCGTGACCTGGGAGGATTGATTTTCGTTGATTTACGCGACCGTGAAGGCATCGTGCAATTAGCCTTTTCAGCAGAATTTGGTCAAGATGCTTTGGCCGTGGCTGAAAAAATGCGGACCGAATATGTGATCGAAATCGAAGGTGTGGTTAAGTCACGAGCAGCCGGTGCCGTGAACGATCACCTCAAGTCTGGTAAGATTGAAGTTCAAGTAAAAAGTGCCCAAATCTTGTCTGAGGCGAAGACAACCCCGTTTTATATTGAAGATGGCATCAATGTTTCCGATGAATTACGATTGAAGTATCGTTATTTGGATTTGCGCCGTCCTGAAATGCAAAAGAATCTACGCATTCGTTCGAAGATTACGGCTGCGACCCACGAGTTTTTGGATAACAATGGCTTCATTGACATTGAGACACCTTACCTAGCCAAGTCAACACCAGAAGGCGCCCGGGACTACTTAGTGCCATCACGTGTCTATCCTGGTGCATTCTATGCGTTGCCACAATCACCACAATTGTTTAAGCAATTGTTGATGGGAGCTGGCTTTGATCGTTACTACCAAGTGGCTCGCGCGTTCCGTGATGAGGACTTGCGTGGGGATCGTCAACCTGAATTCACGCAATTAGACGTTGAAATGTCATTCATGAGTCAAGCTGAAATCATGGATCTAGTAAATCATTGGGTCGCTGCGATCATGAAGAAGACAGTGGATTTCGATTTGAATATCGCTGAAATCCCAACTTTGGAATGGGCTGACGCGATGGCTCGTTTTGGAACAGATAAGCCAGATTTGCGTTTTGGGATGGAATTGCAAGACTTAACCGCGTTGATGGCTGATTCAGAATTTGGTGTGTTCGCAAATGCGGTTCAAAATGGCGGTCAGGTTAAAGCCATTGTTGTGCCTGGGGCAGCTAGCCACTTTTCTCGTAAGGATATCGACAAGATGGCGCAATACATCGAACGATTTGGTGCGAAGGGCTTGGCTTGGTTGAAGATTACTGATGAAGGTATCACCGGGCCAATCGCTAAGTTCTTGACGACCAAAGCCGCAGACTTATTAGCCCAAACTGGAGCCCAAACTGGTGATTTGCTGTTATTTGCTGCTGATCAAGCATCCGTTGTCGCACAAACTTTGGATGCCTTACGTCGGATGACTGCAAAGGAAATGAAACTCATTGATGAATCAAAATGGGCCTTTGCTTGGATTACCAACTGGCCATTATTTGAGTACCAACCGGAAGAAGACCGTTGGATTTCAGCACACCATCCATTCACAATGCCAAATGAAGCAGATTTGCCATTGATGGCCACAACTGAGGGTGCGCATAAAGCCCATGCCCAGTCATACGATTTGGTGTTAAATGGTTATGAGTTAGGGTCAGGTTCAATCCGTATTCATCGGATGGAAATTCAAGAACAAATGTTGTCAGCACTTGGTTTCACGAAGCAAGCTGCTCAAGATGCATTTGGCTTCTTGCTTGAAGGCATGGAATTTGGCTTCCCACCAATGGGCGGTATCGCACTTGGCTTAGACCGTTTGGCAATGCTCCTGGCTGGTCGCGATAACATTCGTGAAGTGATTGCTTTCCCTAAGAATTCAAAGGGTACTGAACCAATGACAGAAGCCCCCACGACAGTAGCTAAGGCTCAATTGGCGGAGTTGAATTTGATTGCACCAGCTTATTCTGATATCGATGCACCAAACATGGCGGAAGAATAACCGACGATGCATAATATATGTTAAAATGTACTAATTTTAGTACCAAAAACGAGGGTTATCTCGTTTTTGAATGCCACCATCTCGGTGATGGTATTCAAAAGAGACATAATCAGGCCGCACATAAAAGGAGTTGCGCATGGGACGCATTGAAGATTATTTTAGACAGCATGAGTATACAGGACGACTAAGCGCCGCGATGTTTTACGCGCTCGCTTCAGCGATTGCCTTGAATTTCTTTTGGACGCCTGGTCACATTTATTCATCTGGGTTCACGGGATTGTCACAATTAGTGAGCACCATATTTGAACGCACGCTTGGCATTACTGTTCCAGTTTACATATTGCTTTTGGTATTGAATGCGCCGCTGCTATGGTTGGCTTATCGAAAGATTGGCGCAAGGTTTACTTTATTTACAGCTATCTCATTGGTATTTGCTTCGATTGCGATGCGATTAATTGCTGGGCCTGCCACGCCTTGGGTAGCCGATCCTTTAATGGATGCCATCTTTGGTGGTGCGATTAACGGGTTTGGGACAGGCTTTGCCCTCCGTAATGGCATCTCAACAGGGGGTCTAGATATTATCGGTATCGTTTTGCGACGGACGACTGGTATCAAAATGGGTGCAGCCAATCTTACCTTTAACTTCTTTATTCTGATTAGTTCTGGGGTCATGTTTGGTCCTGAATATGCGCTATATACGGCCATTGGGGTCGTGGTGAACGCCCGCATCATTGATTTAGTCTATACACGTCAGCAAAAGATGCAATTGATGATTATCACCGAAAAACCCCAAGAAGTGGTCCACTCCATTCAGCAGCAATTGCGACGGGGGATTACCATCATTCATCATGCTGAGGGGGCCTATAATCACCACCCTAAAGAGATCTTATTTACCGTGATTTCCTTGTATGAGGAGGGGGATGTCTACAACGCCATTCACCAAGCGGATCCTGGTGCCTGGGCTTCAATGTGGAAGATTGAACGAACGTTTGGACGGTTTTACGAGCCGCGTTTATAAGTTGATGATATTAGTTTGGTCACTATGCGTAGTGGCCATTTTATTTATCTTATTTTTAAAATATACATTTGGGGATGACTGCGTGATTTTTACCGTGACGTGATATGATGGATGTATCGAAAAGAAATTGAGGTAACATCATGTCACAACGAGTATACTTAGCCGGACCATTTTTCTCAGATGCCCAGATTGAGCGTTTGGATAAGGTTAACGCATTACTAACTGCTAATGAAACTATCGGTTATATCTACGAACCCCGGGCACATCAAAATGATGAAATTGTTTCAAAATATCCATCGATGCATGAAGCGATGCAATCAAAGGAGTGGCAAGTTGCCACTTATCGTGCCGATGTGCAAGCCATGCATCAAGCAGATGTGATTGTGGCAGTCTTTGACTTCGATGTTGAAGGGGGCAATGTGCGTCCTGATGAAGGTACGATTTGGGAAATGGGTTATGCCATCGCGATTGGTAAGCCCGTCGTGATTGTCGAATTCTCGCAAAATGATGAGCCAATGAATCTGATGTTGGCAGGTTCATACACGGCCTACTTCTGGGGCACTGAAGATATTAAAAAGCTAGTGAACTACAATTTCATCGACTTGCCATATCACGGCACTGAGAAGGAAGTTTTCTAAGTGCAAGATTGCAGATACGAAGAGGCGCTCATTGGGCGTCTTTTTTATTTTGCCTAATCTTTAGCAAATTAAGACACGCGCTTTAAATTTTTATGAGATATCATCAAATTTTTTGTTGGTATGGCTGGGTGTCGGCCAATTATTCGGACCAATTACTCAAAGTTAGTCGTTGCAATAAATTTAATGATTTATTGAATTTAATAATTGCCAGCTATCTGTTGTCGTCAATTAGTGATACATTAGTGGTGTAACTGAGCCAAAGTGCTCTAGAACTTTGTTAAAACTGAGAAGAGTGACACGCGTCATGACGCACATCTGACACTAACTTTTACTCAATGCTTAAGGGGGCAGCACGATGCTTAATTTATATTTAATTCGTCACGGACAAACTTATTATAATCGGTATAACAAATTGCAAGGGTGGAGTAATGCGCCCCTCACAGACCAAGGTCGTGCTGACGCAGTCTCGGTTGGTAAGCGTCTGGCTGATATTGAGTTTAAAGCGGCCTATAGTTCTGACACCACGCGTGCCATTGATACAGCTAATATGTTACTGGCACAGAATGCATATGCGGTACCGGCATTAATCTCTGATTGGCATTTCCGTGAAGAATTCTATGGGTCTTATGAGGGATCAAATATGGATAAAGCCTGGCTAGATGCTGGTGCCCCAGTCGGCTTAACAACTTATGCTGAGATAGTTGATCAATATGGTGTCGATAAGACAAAAGATCTCCTGAAAGCAGCGGATCCGTGGCATGATGCAGAAGATAGTACCGCGTACTGGCAGCGCGTTGATGCAGGGTTTGCCATGATTTTGGCAAACCCTGCCTTACAAGATGGCGACAATGTCTTGGTCATCAGTCACGGCAATACCCTAATTTCTTTGGCTGAGCGCTATGGTGCCGGAAAAATTCAAATTCACGAGCGGCCAGCCAATGGTAGTGTCACGCAGATTGCGTTGACGACTGACAGTTTACATATCATTAAATATAACGATCAAGTTGTTGAATAATAAATAAACAGCCAACCTTTTGACGGGTTGGCTGTTTGTTTAAAGTTAAATTTATTTACCGGGTGTGACAATAATGCGATCATTATCGGGTTGCAAATTTCGGTTATTGCGTGGATAGATATCATGGAAACGCGCAAGCTGTGCCTCGCTCAAGGTCATTGTCTTAGGTAAGATATACCACTCAACATTTTCTGAGAGGGGTGGGGTCGTTAAGGATCCCAGATAGTGATAGTAGTTTAAATCATCAGGTAGTAGGGCCGTTAAATCAAAACTAAACCGATTTTCCTGTTCGATGTTTGTGAGAAGTTTTTCAAATTCGTCGTTTTTAGGTCCAACTTCAAAGAAAATGGCCATTACCGCAAAACTGCCGACGCGGCGCCGGTGAACAATGTGCAGTTCACCAGCGTGTTGGACACCATCAATGGTGTGTTCAGCGGGTGCGTGAAAGTGGACTTGTTGCGCTTCAAATAGGCGATGGTTAATCAGTGCGGCACCACTGATTGAAGCCTGAATGCTCATGCCAGTATCAACGACGTTCCAAGCAACGCCACTATATACTGGTGAAATCACTCCAAGGGTGTCATCCTGAATGATGTTTGACGTTTCAACGGCAATCGGTGATTGGCGGATACGTGATTCAAACGGCCAGGTTTCTTGAAGATTAAAGTCAAAATGCTCTGTCATGACAGCCTCCTTATGCTTGAAATTAAGTATATCAATGCTGTAAATAAATGCATAGCAACGAATTTTCAAAATTTTTTAATTAGTTCATTAATGTAAACGTTTTCATTGAATGTGAATTTTGTTACAATGAAGGTAATAATTGATCGAGGTGGTAGAATCATGACTGAAAGAACATTAGCATTAGTGAAGCCCGATGGCGTTTCTCAGAAAAAAATTGGCGAGGTTCTGCGACGTATTGAACGAAAAGGGTATGATATCGTTGCCTTGAAGATGGTGCAAGCAGACGAAACTTTATTACGTGAACATTATGCCGAGTTAGCAACACGTCCATTTTTCCCAAGTTTGATTAGCTATATGACTGAAAATCCAGTAGTGGCGATGGTGGTCGAAGGTGAAAATGTTATTAAAGGATGGCGTACGCTGATGGGTATCACGAATCCAACTGAGGCTGCCCCAGGTACGATTCGCGGTGATTTTGGACGTGAATGGTCAGGTGAGGCGGTCCGTAATTTGGTCCATGGATCTGATTCCAGCGAGAATGCTGCCCGTGAAATTAACATTTGGTTCCCAGAATTATCAAAGTAAAGCAGCACAAATAGGCCCGCATGGTAAATATTTACCATGCGGGCTTATTCTATGGCATTATAGTTCAACGTTATGGTAAACGTTTTGAACATCTTCGTCGTCTTCTAGCACATCGATTAACTTTTCGAAATTTTCAAGATCCTCACCTTCAAGCGTGATTTCGCTTTGAGGAATCATTTCAATTGCGGTTTGGTTAAATTCTTCCACCCCTGAATCACGCAAAGCTTGAATAGCTTGGTGGAGGGCAGTCGGCTCAGTTGTGACAACGATGTGATCACCTTGTTGTTCAACATCGCGCACATCAACGTCAGCTTCCAACAATGTTTCCATAACGGCATCTGCATCAGATCCCT
>CAACWZ010000425.1_pt1 | contig 8090 bp, 5 predicted proteins | sample 2275781 | NCBI WGS metagenome assembly CAACWZ01 (sample SAMEA5312474, study PRJEB27640) | indoor metagenome | biome: indoor environment; feature: uncontrolled; material: tiles wood | place: Germany | collected 2014-07-07
CGCATCAATAATGATTTGCCATAGGTCTGCCAGCCGTGTGCGATACTCAGCTTGTAGTATTGGTGAATTCACAAAGATGTCATAGATTGGATTGTTCTTATCGCTATTGGCATAGCGCATGTGATAATCAGCAAGGAAGGTGTGAAATTGATCCATACGCACTGGAAAGTCGATCTCTGTTTGGTTCATGATTTCCTGGACATGGTTGGCGATGATTTCGAATTGAAAAATGGCAGCTTGCTCTAGTAGTGCTTGCTTACTAGGGAAATACTTGTATAATGTGACGACTGAAATACCAGCAGCGCGGGCAATATTTTTGAGCTCAATATCTTCTTCATTGGCAATGGCGGCCAACGTGGCCTCAATCAGTTGTTGCCTTGTGAGGGCTTTTTTTTCTTCTCGTTTCATTTTATCAAACCTCTTGCCACCAGTTTAGCAGGAATGCGGGCAAAAATCAAAAAAGTTAACTTTTCAAGTTTTAAATTAAACTTTTTGTTGACATTAATTTTTGGCGGCGGTAAACTTGGTGACATCAAAGAGATAGAGACACGCACCGAACGCGTGAAGGAGGATAGTATGTCATTTCTTGAGCTACATGACATTTACAAGTCATATTTTCTCGGCAAAGAAGAATTTCCGGTATTAAAGGGCATCAATTTGTCATTTGACCGCGGTGACTTCGTGTCCATTTTGGGAGAATCTGGTGGTGGTAAGTCAACTTTGATGAATATCATTGGGGGCTTGGATCGTGAATTCCAAGGGAATGTCACTATTAACGGTCAGCGTTTGGATCACTCCAAAGAAAAGCAAATGGATGAATACCGGCGGGGTATGATCGGCTATATTTATCAGTCGTACAATTTGATTAATCATTTGACAGTTTTGGAAAATGTTTTAGTTTCATTGGAAATGACGAAGCTGACAAACAAAGAAAAGCATGATCGTGCGATGGAGCTGTTAAAGCAAGTCGGACTGGAAACGCAAGTTAAAAAGCATCCCAACCAATTGTCAGGTGGGCAAAAGCAACGAGTTGCGATTGCTCGTGCACTGGCTTCAGATCCACAAGTGATTATTGCCGATGAACCAACTGGCGCTTTGGATTCACAGAATACGCAAGAAGTTTTGGCAATCTTGGACCAAATCGCGGCATCCGGCAAGCTGGTCATTGCTGTCACGCACTCACAAGAAGTCGCCGACTATGGTACACGCATCGTTCACTTAGCAGATGGTGTCATTGAATCTGATACTCGCTTGAAGGAGGGCTACCCACTTCAAAATGGTGGTGTTCAAATCGAGGATCGCCCCTTGCCAAGTTCTTCGAGTTATAAGACAGCCTTTAAGCATTTAACGTATAACTGGAAGCAAAACTCAATTATTGTCTTAGGAACAGCGATTGGTATTTTCGCAGTGCTTTTGTTCTCAGGTTTGGGTAATGGAATTAAGGCGTATATCAATGATCAAGTCAATTCATTAGCGAATCCAAACATCGTGACCGTCATGAAGAATGTGACTGATGATAAAAAGACAGCGAATACACAACGGATTGAAGAAACCCGCCAAAAGCTACAAACAGATTATGCACATGCTTCCATTTCAAGTGATGATTTGGAGAAGATGACTACGGTTAAACATGTCAAGAAAGTACAAGGAATTTATAATTTTGCGGCCTCATCATTAAGCCTTGATTCAAAAAAGACGACGGCTGCCATCCAATCATGGTCAGTTTCTTATAACGAGGATGTCATTAAATCTGGTGATAAGCCTGGTAAAAATGAAATGTTGTTAGACAAGCAAACTGCGGCATTATTGACTGACAAAAAAGCGAAAACTTTAATTGGCAAGACGATTAACGTCCAATTTACGGCGGTATCAAAGCAGGGCTTGCCAGTGCCAGTTACTTTGGCCTTAAAGGTCAGCGGTATTACGGATGGCGGTCAAGCAGGGGCGATTAACGCACCAACCAGTGCGACTGTGAAGGAAGCCTTGGTGAAGGCTGGGGCATCAACAAATTACATGGCTGCAGTTGCCTTAGCAAGTCAGACGGATGATGTAAAACAGGTTGCGAAGGGCTTGAATCAGATTAAGACTGATGGCAAGCGGGCCTTCGTTGCCACAACCATCGGCAGCATTCTGGATACCATCAATACGATTGTCAACCTCGCCTCGTATGTCCTGGCGGCAATTGCTGGTATCTCGTTGATTGTGTCAGCGTTGATGATTATTGCAACGATGTACATGTCAGTTGCAGAACGTACCAAGGAAATTGGGATCTTGCGCGCCTTAGGTGAAAGTAAGCGTGACATTCGTCGTTTGTTTACCAGTGAGGCGCTCTTCATCGGTTTGATTTCAGCCGTGATTGCGTTAGGCTTGGCCTACGGATTAGGTATGGGTGTCCTAAATACCGCCCTATATGGTATTGCCAAATTTAATATGGTTCAAATTTCAATTGGTAATGTCGTTTTTGCCTTTGTGATTGCCTTGTTGATTTCTTTCTTAGCGGCACTATTGCCAAGTCGCAAGGCTGCTAAGTTGAATCCCATCGACGCACTAGCTGCTGATTAAAGCGGGCGTATTAACAAATTAATAAAGACTTACTCGCATTGGCTATGTAGCCAATGCGAGTTTTTTATGCGAGATTAAATGCAGGGTGGGGCAGCATGCAGGCTAGTCGTCCTTGCATAAAACTGAATATTTGGTAAACTTGTTAAGTTAAACTTATCGAGGTGTGAATTAGTGGCTTATCAATATGAATATCGAAATGAATTATCTGAAGTAAAATGGCGAATGCTGACTCAAAAACAACGTGATGAAATTCAGGCAGGCATGACGAGCAAGCAAGTGCATGCGTTAGCGCATTATCAGCGTTATGAATGGACCTCGTGGTTCATGCAACAACATTTTTTAATTGATACCGAGTGGGAATTTGCGGGTTTTCAACAAAATCCATGGTATCCAGCGGCAATGCCCAATGGAGAAAAACTCTACTGCGACTGTGGGCGCATGTTAAAAAATCAATATCTACTGAAATCCAAACGGACCGGCGACATTTTAGCGCTCGGCAGTGTCCATTTTACGATGCATGCGCAGTTAGATCCCAAAATTGCCCAGCTGGTCAATCAAGAAAAATTACGGATTGATCGGACCTTCGATGAAAGTCTCACACGGTTTAAAAAAGGGCAGCATTTTCCAACCAAATTATGGTTAGATTTCAAATTAAAAGATGTCCTCGGTGCCGATCATCATCGCTTATATGATGTCTTTGAGCCATTAGCCGCCGCCGATGTGCCCTTGGTTTTACGTGATGCGCGTTTACTGGCGCGTCGTCAGGCAGAACAGGTTCATGCGCTGCTTGAAAATGGGTATGATGTACCGCTGGTACGCAGACGCATTGAGGCGGAATTAACGAGACGGTTTGCTGCGTACCCAGAGTCCGTCTCAAAGCAGCTTATTCTGAAGATTATTACGAAATTATCCTTACAAGCAGATGCCGAACTGCCGACTGAATTAGAAACAGCCTTAGCGGGATATGCAGATTTACCAGTGCTGTATGACGCATGGGTTGATTTTAAACAATTGGCTGAGGAGTTACGCCAGACTGAACAAAGTGACTCAAATCTAATCAAAAAGCGTGAAATCGTCGAGCGAAAAGTGAGTCATTTATATGCGCAAATGCTCCAAATAGTCCAATAACGCAGTGCGAGGTGCTAGCAGCTACGCTTTGTTGTGATGGAGTGCGGAATATTAATAAAAGCGCTATAATGTAATTTATATTAAATGGGAATTACCTATGAATTATATTGGAGGTTAGTTTGATGACAAATTGGCGTTTAGAATCATTGAAATATGAAGACGCTTTGCTAACAGATTTAAAGGAAATGTTGGCAATTAATTCAGTTCGAGATGATGCGGCTGCTACTGAAGATGCGCCGTTGGGACCAGGTCCAAAGGAAGCTTTGCTTAAGTTTGAAGAGTTTGCCCAGCGTGATGGTTTTAAGGTGGGCGACTACAAGAACTTGGTGGCTTATGCTGAATTGGGTGACCCTGATGCAGAGGAGTCATTGGTGGTGGTTGGTCACTTGGATGTGATGCCCGCCGGTGATGGTTGGACGAAAGATCCATTTACGCCAGTTATTGAAGATGGGCGTCTGTACGCCCGTGGTTCATCAGACGATAAAGGGCCTTCATTCACGGCCTACTATGCCTTGAAGCTATTGAAGGACTTGAACCTGCCTTTGAAGCGTAAGATTCGTGTGGTCATGGGCATCGATGAAGAATCTGATTGGACGGGTATGGATGAATTCTTCGCGGCTGAAGGTCAACCAACTATGGGCTTCTCCCCAGACGCTGAATTCCCAATCATTAACGGTGAAAAGGGAAATGTTTCGATTGAAGTGAAGTTTGACGGTACAAATGATGGTTCATACAAGCTAGTTTCATTTGAAGCCGGTTCACGACCTAACATGGTGCCTGGAACTGCCAAGGCTGTTGTTGAAACAGCGGACACGGCTTTGGCTACCCAGTTGGCTGAGCGCTTAACAGCATACTTGGCTAATGAATCACGGGTTAAGGCAGATGCTGAAGTTGAGGACAATCGCGTGGCGTTGACTTTCTACGGTAAGCAAGTTCACGGCGCCATGCCAGAAACTGGTGAGAACGCTGGAACATACTTGGCTAACTTCTTGAAAGACTTTGACTTTGGTGCGAATGCTAAGGGGTACCTAAACTTCTTGGGGGATGCCGTGCATGATGACACAACAGCCGTGAAGATTGGCGCTGTCAAGCATGATGATTTGATGGGTGACTTGTCAATGAACGTTGGTATCCAACGTTTTGCGGCTGATGAAGAAGGTTACGTGAACTTAAACTTCCGTTATCCTAAGAATACAAATCCAGCCGAAATTGAAGCAGCCGTGAAGACTGGCTTCGCCGATGATTTTGCTGCCACAACCAGTCAAGCAGCCCACAATATGGCACCACATTATGTGCCTGGTGATGATCCATTAGTGGCCACTTTGTTGAAGGTTTATCGTGAGCACACCGGTTTGCCAGCTGGCGAGCAGGTCATCGGTGGGGGAACATTCGGACGCTTGTTTGAACGTGGTGTTGCCTTTGGGGCCATGTTTGAAGGGGTGCCAGATACGATGCACCAGGCGGATGAATTTTACCCAGTTGCTGACTTGACGCGTGCGATGGCAATCTTTGCACAAGCCATGTACGAACTAGCAAATGACTAAAAGGTTTGCATCCTAAAATACTAGGAAGCGTTTTCAAAACTGTACACAGTGCGTGTGCAGTTTTTTTTATGCTTTTGTAAAGGAAAGCTTTACAATTACGCCATCAGACCTTTACAAAGTCAATGGATAATAGATATCAGTAGAGTAGACGAAAAATTAGGAGGCGTGATTCATGAAGCGCAAATGGTTAATGAGTGCCGTTGTAGTAGTAGCTGCAACGGGACTGTTGGCTTGGGGATTTAACACGCGGAGTCAGACTTCGGGTGTTAATATCAATGCCGTTGGTTCAACAGCGTTACAACCACTGGTTGAAGCCGCTGGTGAAGAGTACCAGATTTCCCACAAAGGAATCTTTATTAATGTTCAAGGTGGTGGAACTGGTACCGGATTGGCCCAAGTACAAGCTGGTGCCATTGATTTAGGTAATTCAGATTTGTTTGCCCAAGAAAAAGACGGTATTAAGGCTGAAAAGTTAGTTGATCATCGGATTGCCGTCGTTGGAATTACACCGCTGATTAATAAGTCAGCCGGGGTTAAGAAGTTGAGCAAACAACAACTTATTCAAATTTTCACTAAGAAGGTGACTAATTGGAATCAAGTTGGTGGTAAGAATTTAAAAATTGTCTTGGTGAATCGTGTCACGGGTTCTGGAACGCGGGCAACCTTTGAAAAATGGGGCTTAGATGGTCACAGTGCTGCTGATGCACAAGAGCAAGATTCTTCAGGAACTGCTCGTTCAATTGTTGCAACCACACCAGGCGCCATTTCATACGCCGCATTTTCATATGTAGATAGTACCGTTGTGGCCCCCATGATTGATGGTGTCGCACCAACTGAGAAAAACGTTGAAACTGGTCAGTGGCCAATTTGGTCATACGAACACATCTATACATTAGGCAAACCTAAAGCCGCAGTGCAAGGCTTCTTGAATTATTTGCAATCTAAGAAGATTCAAACGACTGTTGTCCCAAAGTTGGGCTACATTTCAATTCAAAATATGAAGATTGAACGTACAGTCGATGGGAAAATTACAAACGTTAAGTAAGGTTGAGTAGGAGAATAGACATGGATGAAATCCGTGAAGCATTAACAAAGACATCAACTGCGACCAAGAAAGATCGGTTTGGTCGGGTGGTATCTTTGTCGGCTTTGACAGTAATTGTAATCGTCGTATTATCGATTTTCTGGTTCGTAGCCTCAAAGGGCTTAGCCACATTCTTTACTAATCATGTAAACTTGTGGGATTTTTTAACCGGTACCAAGTGGGCACCGGGACAAACTGATGCGGCTGGTCATCCCTATACGGGTGCTGCACCAATGATCGTTGGTTCGTTTTTGGTAACGCTGTTATCGGCATTGATTGCGACGCCGTTCGCGATTGGCACAGCCATTTTTATGGTTGAAATTTCACCAAAACGTGGATCAAAGGTGCTACAACCAGTTATCGAGTTGTTGGTCGGAATTCCTTCAGTTGTTTATGGATTTATTGGTTTGACGGTCATTGTGCCAGTTATGCGCACAATTTTTGGCGGTTCTGGCTTTGGAATTTTGGCTGGTGCCTTGGTCTTGTTTGTCATGATTTTACCAACGGTGACTTCCATGACCGTTGATACGTTACGGGCAGTCCCTCGTCATTACCGTGAATCAGCGCTGGCATTGGGTGCGACGCGGTGGCAGATGATTTACAAGGTTATCTTGCGGTCAGCCACACCTGGTATTTTGACAGCGATTGTCTTTGGGATGGCGCGGGCATTTGGTGAGGCGTTGGCCGTACAAATGGTTGTTGGTAATGCGGCATTGATGCCACAAAGCTTAACGACGCCAGCCGCTACCTTGACGTCAGTGTTGACACAAGGCATTGGAAACACGGTTATGGGTTCACTTGATAACAACGTTTTGTGGAGTTTAGCTTTGATCTTGTTGTTGATGTCATTGGTATTCAATCTGGTTATCCGTGCGATCGGTAAGAAGGGAGCTATGTAATTATGTTAAACGCAAAACGTGTTGATAAAATTGCCAGTGCCGTCCTGTATGGTATCGCGGGCTTCGTTGTCATCGTCTTGGCAGCCTTGTTGGGATTCATCCTATATCGCGGTATTCCACATCTCTCATGGCATTTTCTAACCTCACCAGCCAAGGCCTTCGAATCTGGTGGTGGTATTGGTATCCAGCTCTTTAACTCATTTTATCTGCTATTGATTACCATGATCATTTCATTTCCAATTGCCTTGGGATCAGGCATCTACTTAAATGAATATGCCTCAAAAAAGTCAAGGGTCATCGGGTTTGTGCGCACAGCGATCGAAATTTTATCATCATTGCCATCAGTTGTTGTTGGTTTGTTTGGTTTCTTGCTCTTTGTTGTACAATTCAACTTTGGCTTCTCATTACTTTCAGGGGCGGTCGCATTAACATTCTTTAATCTACCTTTGTTAACACGTTCGGTCGAAGAATCATTGCGTCAAATTCCAAACTTGCAACGTGAAGCAGGTTCTGCTTTGGGCTTGTCACGTTGGGAGACGGTCGGCCATGTCATTTTGCCAGCCGCGTTACCTTCAATCGTGACGGGAGTTGTTTTGTCCGCGGGACGTGTGTTTGGTGAAGCCGCTGCCTTGATCTATACTGCTGGTCAGTCGGCACCCGCGTTGGACTTTACTGACTGGAATCCCTTCAATGTGTCATCACCTTTAAATTTGATGCGTCCCGCCGAAACTTTGGCTGTGCACATCTGGAAGATTAATTCAGAAGGTATTATGCCAGATGCAGCCGCTGTTTCAGCTGGCGCCTCGGCAGTGTTGATTTTGGCAGTATTGTTGTTCAACGTCTTAGCTCGCTACTTGAGTAAGGTTTTGTACC
>CAACWZ010000234.1_pt1 | contig 8057 bp, 7 predicted proteins | sample 2275781 | NCBI WGS metagenome assembly CAACWZ01 (sample SAMEA5312474, study PRJEB27640) | indoor metagenome | biome: indoor environment; feature: uncontrolled; material: tiles wood | place: Germany | collected 2014-07-07
TTCTTGGCAACTTGTGCTATGCTAAATGCGTAAATTAAATATTATCTTTTTCACTAGGGGAGCCATTTGGCTGAGACGATGATTCGGACCCTTTGAACCTGTTGAGTTAAGACTTGCGTAGGAAAGTGATGGGAGCACTAGGGAAATACTCTGATTTAATAAGTATCTATTACCAAGGCTCTCGAACCGCTTTTCAGGTTCGAGAGCCTTTTTGTGTCCCTTGTTGTTATTAGGATTAGGAGAATGTCATGGAAAACTTATATAGCAAACTACAGGACCACAAACCGTTGGTGTTGAATTTAGCTAATATGGTCACACCACAACATGTGGCCGACGCAATTAACGTCATCGGGGGTTCACCGTTGATGACCCGCTCAATTGATGAAGTGGCCGAATTGGTGAGCATTGCGGGGGCGGTCGTGCTCAATATTGGCACTATCCGTGCAGATGAGTTCGCCCTGTTTGAAGCTGTTGGCCAAATGGCCAATGCCCAAGGCAAGCCCGTGGTGTTGGATCCGGTTGCTGTGGGCATGCCATTTCGGGGTCAGTTCGTGACGCGCTTATTGGACAGTGTACAGGTTGATATTATTCGCGGTAATGCAGCTGAAATTAGTTGGTTTGCACAGCAACAGACCGCGGGTCAAGGCATCGATGCCCTGACGGCGACAACCGATGTGGCAATGGCTCAAACCGTGGCTCATCGTACGGGGGCCATCGTAGTAGCCTCAGGGGCGACGGACGTCATTACCGATGGCAAGCAAGTGGCTTTGGTACAAAATAATGTGCAGTTGCTGGCGGTCAATGTTGGTGCTGGTGATATGTTGAGTGGCTTGATTGCGACATTTGCGGCGGTTACCAGTGACTATTATGGGGCAGCTTTATATGCCACGGCGTTGCTGGGAGCAGCCGGCCAGCAAGCCACTGTTTCGGCGCAGGGATTGCCCGGCCGCTTTATGCCGGCCCTGTTTGATGAATTATCAGTGGCCGATGACGCCTATATCACAAGGTATGCGGAGGTGACACAATGATTGAGGTACCACAGGTCGTGACGATTGCCGGGATTGATTCAGGCGGGGGTGCCGGCATAAATGCGGATTTGAAGACCTTTCATAACCAACGGGTATACGCCGCATCAATTGTGGTGGGGTTAACCGCCCAAAATACCTATGGTGTACAGGCCTTGTTACCCACGCCCAGTGCATTTTTGCATGAACAATTTGAGAGTGTGGCCGCTGATTTTGAGATCAAAGCAGTGAAGACTGGTGCCCTGTTTGATGCTGAACACGTACATCAGGTGGTGCAGGAATTAGCTGATGTACATTTTGGCGCAGTGGTTGTCGATCCAGTGATGGTGGCCAAGGGCGGTGCGAAATTATTGACCAATGCGGCCATTGCACTTGTGAAAACTGAATTATTGCCACTGGCAACGGTGATCACGCCTAATTTAGAGGAAGCACAGGTGCTCCTTGACCGTTCGATTGAAACAGAGGCAGACATAATGCAGGCCGCGAGCGCTTTACAGGCGCTTGGCGCCAAGCATGTCTTGATCAAAGGTGGTCACGCTGCATCAGCGACGGTGGTGCGAGACTATGCCTTATTTGCCGATGGATCATCCGCTTGGTACACGGCACCACGTATTGATACGGTTCGCACGCATGGGACCGGAGATACCTTGTCGGCTTACATCACCGCCAATTTAGCCAAGGGCCTTGATATCAAAGACATCCTTCCAGCAGCTAAACAATTCACCTATGAAGCAATCAAACAGAGTATCAACGTGGGGCACGGGCACGGCCCCCTCAATCATTGGGTGGAGGGTTAGCATGCAAACAAATTACTTAGAACGTTACTTTATCAGCGGTTCACAAGATCTGCCAGGACATACGCTCACACAGTACATCGCCCAGGTTGAACGCATCATGGCTGCTGGCATTACAGCGTATCAGTTTCGTGAAAAAACAGGGGGCTTGACGCAAGCCGCATCCCGCCTAGCCTTAGCACAAACACTAAAAGAGATGGCACGGCACTACCACATTCCGTTTTTTGTCGATGACGATGTCGCCTTGGCTTTGGCAGTTGGAGCAGATGGTATCCATGTCGGTCAGACGGACATGCCAATCACTGAAGTCATCGCCAGTGTACCAGCTGAGATGCTCATTGGGTTGTCAGTCCGAACAGTTGCAGAGATGCGTGCGGCCCAACAATATACGCGGATTGACTATTTGGGGGTCGGCCCAGTCTATCCGACGATAACCAAAAAAGATGCCGCTATGGCCCAAGGTATTAGTGGTCTGCAAGCAATCCTTGCCGTGAACGAACAACACTTCCCAGTGGTCGCGATTGGTGGGATCACACTTGCGCAACTAGCAACATTGAAAGCCACTGGTGTGCAAGGTGTTGCGTTCGTTAGTATGGCGTTACAGGCGGATCAACCCGTTAGTTTAATGCAAGAAATGGAGCAAATTTGGCATGATGACAACGCATGAATGGTTAACAACCCAAGCAACCCCGCTTTTACATCAAATCCAGCAGACAGCGTTTGTGACCGGTATTGGTACGGGTGAACTCACCCAGGCACAGCGGGATTACTATGTTGCCCAAGATCATTACTATATTGAGCGGTTTACTCAGATGTGGCAGGTCATGGAACAGCAATTACCGCCCGAGCTGGTCGCACGGCAACCAAAAACACTGGGTGAAGCAGGTGCCCATGCGACATTGGAGCCAAGTGCAGCGGCTGCACAAATTAAACCAGGCCAACATAATCTTGATTATCTGGCACATATGGAGGCCCTGATCGCGCAAGGGGATGGCTTGACCAGTATGCTGGCATTACTGCCATGTACTGAATCATATCATTTGGTCGCCAAGCAGCTGGGGACGCGGGTAGCGCGGTTCCAAGGGTGGATTGATTACTACCGAGGACCTGAGTATCAGGCCATGACCGAGTGGTGCTGGCAGGTTGTTGATCACTTGACCACGCAACGCGCCATCACCCAAAGTGAACTAGCAGGTTACTTACGGGCCTATGAGTACGAGTTGCTATTTTGGGAAAAGCCAATGCACTAAGCGATGGGGAAATGCGAGCGTCAATCCCTGCCTTGATCGAACGAATATTTGGATTCCACAAAGAAATCGATCTGACACTGCTGATCGGTTGACGAATGTGGTATCGTAAAGATAAATATTTCGTAGAAAAAGGGGATGGATGATGGCAGAAATACACGAGTTGCCGGATATCCTTGCAAACCAGATTGCCGCTGGTGAGGTGATCGAACGGCCGGCGTCGGTAGTTAAGGAATTGGTAGAAAATGCGATTGATGCACACGCTGGACAAATTGATGTTCTCATTGAAGAGGCTGGTGTGCAGTCCATTCGCGTCATTGATAATGGTGATGGTATTGCATCGGACCAAGTTGCTAAGGCGTTTTTACGACATGCGACTTCAAAAATTAGTAATCGACATGATTTGTTTCGTGTCCATTCCTTAGGGTTTCGGGGTGAGGCGCTACCTTCGATTGCATCAGTCGCGGATGTGACCCTGGAAACAGCCATCGCGGGGGCTTCAGAAGGCACCTTGATTCATTTCCGGGGCGGTGAACTCATCGAGCAAACTGGGACGAGTGCTCGGCAGGGTACCGATATTACTGTGCGGGATATCTTTTTCAATACACCAGCCCGCCTGAAATATTTAAAATCACAGACGACCGAGTTGTCAAAAATTGTTGACGTCCTCAATCGATTATCATTTAGTCATCCAAAGGTGGCTTTCCGGTTAAGTCATAATGGGCGCGAAGTTCTCCGTACGACGGGTAATGGCAATTTACAGCAAGTCATTGCCGCGGTGTATGGGATTAATCAGGCCCGTGAAATGGTGGCCATTACCGGTCAAGATAATGATTTCAAGGTGACAGGGCTGATGTCACTTCCTGAATTAACCCGTGCGAATCGGAGTTATATCTCGATTTTAATTAATGGCCGGTATATTAAGAATTATCCCTTGGCCAATGCATTGATTAAGGGATATGGCACGCGTTTAATGGTCGGGCGTTTCCCAATTGCGGTTTTGTCGATTGAAATGGATCCACTTTTGGTCGATGTCAATGTCCATCCCCAAAAGCATGAGGTTCGTTTGAGTAAAGAACACCAATTAACGACATTAATCGAACAAATCGTGCGAGATCGATTTGCCAAGACGAATTTAATTCCGAATGCGTATGCAAATTATATGGGTGAGAAAATTGAAAAAGAGCGGTCGACGGACGATTTTTTGACTAAGCTCAGTGATGCTTCGCAACCATTTCTAGTTGACCATCCCGCACCCCAAACAGTGGCTGACTATGAGCAAATTGCCCAGCAGTTTGATGTTAATGACGTGCAAGCAACCATCATCCATGACCAGACCGACTTGGAGCACGTCAATTTTGGGGCCAAGTATCAGGGTGATACGCCAGCATTGCCATTTGGTGATGAGGGTGTCAAAATGGCCGCTGATCAAACTGAACTTGACGTCTCAGATGAGACCGTCACGGCAACGGATATACACGGCCAAGGTTTCCCAACGCTCGATTACATCGGCCAAATGCATGGCACTTTTTTATTTGCCCAATCGACTGCGGGTTTGTTTTTGATTGACCAACATGCAGCCCAAGAACGGGTCAAGTATGAATATTATAAGGAAGAAATCGGTAAAGTTGGGTTGGAGTCACAAAAACTACTCGTTCCCATTACCTTGGAATATTCAACGTCAGATATGTTAAAAATTGCCGCGCATGAGTCGGAGCTGGCCCAGGTAGGATTACACTTGGAGCCGTTTGGTTCAAATACGGTGATCGTGCGAGAACATCCTGGTTGGTTTGAACCAGGGCAAGAAGAGGAGACGATGCGGGAGATGATCGATTGGTTGTTGCGTGATGGTCAGTTATCGGTCGCTGATTTCAGGGAACGGACGGCGATTATGATGGCCTGTAAGCGTTCAATTAAGGCGAATTGGTCGTTGAATGATGTTGAGGCGCGCTCACTGATTGATCAGCTGGGGCATACTGAAAATCCATACAATTGCCCTCATGGCCGCCCCGTGGTCGTTGAATTTTCATTGAAAGATATGGAAAAGATGTTCAAACGCATTCAAGATGCACACGAATCATGGATTGAATATGACAATCACCCCTTTTAATTGGTAAAATGAGTGTGATGATAACATAAGTAAAACCATAAAAGGGGATGAATGAAACAATGAAGGCGCGAGTGCTTTTTGCAACGATTACAGGGAATAATGAAGATGTCGCCGACATCATTGTTGATGAATTTGAAAAGGCTGGCGTTGACACCACCAAAGAAGATATTATTGACGTTGATGCCATGGATATCAACCCAGCAGAGACGGATATCTTGGTCGTCGTCGCCTACACCTTTGATAAGGGCACGTTGGCGGACGAGGCCCTCGATTTTTATGATGACATGCAAGACGTGAATTGGACTGGGTTAATCTACGGGGTGGCTGGGTCAGGTGATGTGTTCTACGGTCAGGATTACGGGGTGGCGGTCGATTTGTTGGAGCAGCATTTTGATGCGTTTACCGGGGCTACCCGTGGTGCAGCAGGTGTTAAAGTTAATTTGAGCCCTGATGCCGAAGCCACAAGCGCCTTACGCGCGTTTGCCCAGCAGTTGCTTGTCGCCGCCCAAACCAATTAAAAGTGCTGTTGGTGGTGCCTGAGGCTGAGTAGCTACGCGCTTGATGCCAAATTAAAGGGCCACGCAGCAGGCGTAAAAAGCGCTTGCCCCACCGGGGTGTTGGTGTATAATGGAAACATAGAAAACGTTGATGAAGACACGTCTAACACCCATTTGATAGTAATTAGAGACATTGTGGTTGGTGAAAACAATGATCAAAGGTGCCGGATACTACTTCTGAGTGGCTGGTAAATCGGCTCCGTATGCTCGCGTTAAGAGCTTTCGAGGATAGTCAATGGCTATCGAATTCAGGTGGTACCGCGTGTGAACGTCCTGATAGAGCATTTTTGTGTTCTATCAGGACGTTTTTCGTTTTCACAAGGTTTAATTGCAAGAGATATTATATTTATCACATTTATAAGGAGTTCGTTTCATGGCAGATGTTAAAATCACATTTCCCGATGGTGCAGTGAAGGAATTCGCTGATGGTGTTACGCCAATGGCCATCGCTGAGGGAATCTCAAAGTCATTGGCAAAAAAGTCAGTGACGGCAAAGTTAGATGGTGCCTACGTCGGTATGCATGATGCCATCCATCAAGATGGTACCTTTGAATTGGTCACGAAAGACCAACCAGAGGCTTTGGATTTATTGCGTCATTCAACTTCACACTTGTTGGCGCAAGCTTTGAAGCGTCTATACCCAGACATGCACTTTGGGGTGGGCCCATTTATCAGTAACGGTTTCTACTACGATACGGATAATGCTGAAGGCCAGGTTTCAGTGGAACAATTCCCAGAAATTGAAAAGGTCATGAAAAAGATTGTCGCTGAGAACTTGCCCATTGTTTCTCGTGAAGTTTCACGTGCGGAAGCTTTGGACATGTTTAAGGACGATCCATACAAGGTTGAATTGATCAATGATTTACTAGCCGATGAAAAGATTACCATTGCGGTGCAGGGTGAACACGTCGAATTGGATCGTGGTGGTTTGGTACCATCAACCGGTTGGATTAAGTTCTTTAAGTTAACGTCAGTCGCTGGTGCATACTGGCGTGGTAAGTCATCTAACCCAATGTTGCAACGTATCTATGGTACGGCATTCTGGTCACAAGAAGATTTGGACGCTGAAATGGTCGCCCGGGCTGAGGCTAAAGAACGCGATCACCGTAAGATTGGTGCTGATCAAGACTTGTTCTTTACCTCGCAAGAAGTGGGTTCAGGCTTGCCAGTTTGGATGCCAAACGGTGCTGCCATTCGCCGGACGTTGGAGCGTTACATCATTGATCGTGAATTAGAAGATGGTTACCAACACGTTTACACACCCGTTTTGTCAAACTTGAACTTGTACAAAACCTCTGGTCACTGGGATCACTATCATGATGACATGTTCCCACCAATGGATATGGGTGATGGTGAATTCTTGGAATTACGACCAATGAATTGCCCATCTCACATTATGGTTTATAAGCATCACCCACGCTCATATCGCGAATTGCCATTGCGCATTGCCGAATTGGGAATGATGCACCGTTATGAGAAGTCAGGTGCCTTGACTGGTTTGTCTCGCGTGCGTGAAATGACGTTGAACGACGGGCACACATTTGTCATGTTGGATCAAATTGAAGAAGAATTTAAGAACATTTTGAAGTTGATGATGGCCGTCTATAAGGACTTTAACATCACAGACTACCGTTTCCGTTTGTCATACCGTGACCCTGAGAATACTGAAAAGTATTTCGATGATGATGAGATGTGGGAGCGTGCGCAAAAGATGTTGAAGGCTGCCATGGATGACCTTGGCTTGGAGTACTTCGAAGCTGAAGGAGAAGCTGCCTTCTACGGACCAAAGTTGGATGTTCAGACTAAGACAGCTTTGGGTGGTGAAGAAACTTTGTCAACCATCCAATTGGACTTCTTGTTGCCACAACGCTTTGACTTGAACTATGTTGGTGCGGATGGCGAGCAACATCGTCCAGTCATGATCCACCGTGGTATTATCGGTACGATGGAACGCTTTACGGCCTATGTCACTGAGATGTACAAGGGGGCCTTCCCAACTTGGTTAGCACCACATCAAGTCCGGATTATTCCGGTTAACCGTGAAGCACATGGTGCATATGCGGCGGCCTTAGCGGACAAGTTGAAGAAGCAAGGTGTGCGTGCTGAGTACGAAGGCCGTAACGAAAAATTAGGGTACCTTATCCGTGATGCCCAAGCGTTGAAGATTCCATACACGTTGGTCATTGGTGATGAAGAGACAAACAATAATACAGTCACTGTCCGGCGTTTTGGTTCAATGGATACTGAAGTGAAGAGTTACGAACAATTTGAAGCTGATCTCTTGGCTGATATTGCGAACTTCTCAAAAGAGGCTTAATAAAATA
>CAACWZ010000119.1_pt1 | contig 7991 bp, 6 predicted proteins | sample 2275781 | NCBI WGS metagenome assembly CAACWZ01 (sample SAMEA5312474, study PRJEB27640) | indoor metagenome | biome: indoor environment; feature: uncontrolled; material: tiles wood | place: Germany | collected 2014-07-07
GTATGATCAAGGGCGATAACCCGACATGGCGGGCACTAAACTTACGATTAGCGCCGCAATTGACACCGTTCAATCAAGTGACAGTTATCGGCTGGCATCGCAGGGCATACATGATGAGCACACTAGCGGAGAGCGATATGGAGGATCAGGGGTAGAGATGGTACGACAAGGTCAATATGCTAAGACATCCCAGTTAAAACGGGTACGTCAATTTCGTCAAAATAAACCAGTGACGGCGGATCAGCAAATCGATCCGACACAGCTTGAAGAATTTTTGATCGTCCGCTACCACTTAACGCAAAATGAGCGCTTGACACCACTGGTTAAGGAGACGATGCAACGCTTTTTGATGGTGTGGCTTGGTCAAGCACCGGATACCGGCCAGTGGGATCTTCCAAGTATGACAGCGCAAGCACTCGCTAAGACAGCTGCGCAAGTGCCTTGGCAATTTTACGCATTGCTTTTGGGCGAATGGGAACATTTCCAAAAATTTTTGCAACGTGAAATTCCAGCAGTGCAGTTAGCGGAACGTAAAGTCCTCGTAGGAACATTATCACGTCAAGAATTCGCGGAATTAATGGCTAACCAAATGGCTTTAAATTGGTTTTTACAGACTTTTAAAGACAATCACCAAATGCTTGAACGCATTGCAGAGACCCAAGTTAGTGAAATGCAAAAAAGTTTTCTTGGATCAGATGGGCATGGTAATTGGGCGAATGTGGGTTCGGTATATGCCACCACAATTCTGTCGTTAGATCATGACGTTGATGCGGCGACCAGAGATTGGTTGCGTGAACTAGCTAGTTTACAAGCAAACCAACTACAATAAGGGCAGCGATGCTTGTCGCAAAATAAAATAGCGGTTACCTCTCAGTGGAGAGGTAACCGCTATTTTATTTTATTCACGTGTCGATTCAATGGCGACACGCATATCATCGACAATTTGTTGTGTTTTAGCGCCAAGACGGACGCCGACCAATGTAAACAAGCTGTCCACAATGGTAATTTGGGCAATCAACGACGACATGGACTCACTCCGAATATTGACTTCTTCCGCGGCACTAGCTAAAACCAGATCAGCATGTTTTGCCAATTCGGCTTGCGGATAAGCGGTAATCGCGATGATTTTGACACCATTTTCTTTGAGCTGTTCGGCAATCTTTAAGGTATCACTATTACGACCAGAATGTGAAATGATGATGGCAACATCACTGCTTTTCATGCGGACCGCTTGCATCAGTTGCACATCGTAATCAGGATGTTGCTCAACATCAAGGGGGGTACGGAGTAATTTGTGATAACCGTTAAAAGCGACAATCGATGAACCACCAATACCGAATAGGCCGACACGACGAGCATTAATGAGCCAATCGGTTGCTTGAATCATGTCAGCTGGTTTTAATAAATCGCTGGTCGCAGTGAGCGCGTTTTGGGCGCCTGAGAAAACTTTTTTGACGATTGCTTCAGGATTATCGTTCTCATCGATTTCACCGAAGAAGGTTGCCTCAGTGGGGGTCGCGATGGCTAAACTTAGTGAGAATTCACGAAATGAGCTGTAACCGATGCGTTTAACGAAACGCGAAACGGTTGCCGTTGAAAGTTTAGTACTTTGTGCCAATGCCTGGATAGTCATTGATCGTGTGATCGTCGCGTTTTCTATGATGTAATTGGCTAGTTTTTCATCGGACCCGGTTAATTGTTCGCGCATCGAACGAATACGGGCAAAGCCACTTTGTGTCATAATATGTCCCCAATTGTTTATATTTGATTTGTAATATGTATATTTACATTATAGCTAATTAGTTGGCGGACGTCATGAAAACTTTTTACAACATTAATACTTGCAAAATGAAAAAAGATTGCATATAATAATAATTGTTGATAAATAATTTGAATTACAAGAAGAGGTATACAAGATGAAGTTCGCGATGATCGGCCTTGGTAAGATGGGCTTGAACTTAGTTAAGAATTCAGCAGACAATGGACACGAAGTCGTTGCCTTCGACTTGAACGCAGATTTCGTTAAGGAAGCTGCTGCATACTCAGACAAGGTTTCTCCTGCAACTGATTTGGACGATATGTTGGCGCAATTGCCTTCACCAAAGGTTGTTTGGGTAATGGTACCAGCTGGTGTGCCAACTAACTCAACGATCGACACTTTGATCGAAAAGTTGGCTGCTGGGGACATCATTATCGATGGTGGAAACTCAAACTACAAGGATAACTTGGAGCAAAACAAGCGTACTACTGCTGCCGGAATTAAGTTATTCGATGCAGGTACTTCAGGCGGTATGTCTGGTGCACGTAACGGTGGAAACTTCATGATCGGTGGAGACGACGCTGAAGCTTGGAAGGTTATCGAACCTTTGTTCAAGTCAATTGCTTTGGAAGATGGTTACTTGTACACTGGTAAGTTGGGTTCAGGTCACTATTTGAAGATGGTTCACAATGGAATCGAATACGGAATGATGCAAGCCATCGCCGAAGGATTCGAAGTATTGGAAGCCTCACAATACGACTACGACTACGAAGCAGTTGCTAAGTTGTGGAACCACGGTTCAGTTGTTCGTTCATGGTTGATGGAATTGGCCGAAGAGCAATTTGCCAAGGATCCTAAGCTATCAGCTATTGCTGGGCGTATGCACTCATCAGGTGAAGGAAAGTGGACTGTTGAAGAGTCTTTGAACTTGGAAGTACCTACACCAGTTATCACTTTGTCATTGATGATGCGTTACCGTTCATTGCAAGATGATACATTCACTGGTAAGGTTGTTTCAGCTTTGCGTAATGGCTTCGGTGGTCACGCAATGGATTCAGTTAAGTAATTTTTATTACGACAGTGGTATTGTTTAATTTAAAAGATTGAAATACGAAAGCGCACAGGACCAAGATCCTGTGTCGCTTTTTTTATTGTTTGATGGTAGAATGAAAACATTGTTGATAGGCCAGTAGAAAATTTGGTGGACATGAGAGATGCAACGGATGCTGAAAGTTGTACAAACCCAATGATCGAAATACAACTACACAAATGGCAATCGGGTAGTTCGTCGATATCGAACGCTGAGTGGCGGAAATTCCGCAATTTAGGTGGTACCGTGTATTAATTGCACCCTAATCTTTACGGATTGGGGTGTTTTTTTATTATTTTGAGGAGAAGTACGATGGCAGAAGATATTTTACAAGAATTAGAGTGGCGTGGCGCAATTAATCAACTAACTGATGAAGATGGGTTGCGTAAAGAAATTGCAACTGGTGAGATGAGCGCCTACGTCGGTATCGATGCGACGGGCGATTCAATGCATGTGGGTCACTTGGTACCATTCATGATTTTGAAGCGTTTCCAAGCGGCTGGCGTACGTCCAGTAATCGTTGTCGGTGAAGCCACAGGTTCCATCGGTGATCCTTCAGGTAAGAAGTCAGAGCGTAAATTGTTGGATCAGGCCACGATCGATGGCTACGTGGTTAAGTTGACTGCACAATTAGAAAAACTGTTTGGGGCCAACGGGTTTAAGATGACCAACAACAAGGATTGGTTGGGTAAATTATCGTTAGTTGATTTCTTACGTGATTATGGTAAGTTATTTCCTATTAACGTTATGCTGGCCAAGGATGTGGTTGCTTCACGACTAGAAGCGGGGATTTCATTTACTGAATTCACCTATCAAATTTTGCAATCCATCGACTTCTACCAATTGTGGCAACGGGAAAACGTCCGTTTGCAAATTGGTGGTTCAGACCAATGGGGTAATGTGACAAGTGGGATCGACTTGATTCACAAGCTGGAGGGTAACGATGCACCAGCCTTTGGGTTGACGGTACCATTGTTATTGAAGGCTGATGGGACTAAGTTTGGTAAAACAGAAGGTGGTGCGGTTTGGCTTGATCCAGAAAAGACAACGCCCTTTGATTTCTATCAATTTTGGTTGAACACCGCTGATGCCGATGTTGAAAAAATGCTGAAGTACTTCACCTTCTTGCCTGAACCGGAAATTAACGCGTTGTTGGCTGATATGGCTGAAAATGCCGCTGATCGTAAGGCGCAACGTCGTTTAGCTGAAGAAGTAACCGCGTTCGTCCATGGTGAGGCTGCGGTGAAGTCTGCCGAAGCGGTGACCGCCGTTTTGTTTGGTAATGCAGATGTCGCTCAATTGAGTAAGGATGAAGTAGCGGCATTGGCTGGTAATGTCACGTCGTTTGCCATTGATAGCGCTGAAATTGGACTACTTGATCTAGTGGTTGCATCAGGGTTGGAAACGTCAAAGACCGCCGCACGTCGGGCTGTCAAGGATGGCGCTATCCGGATCAACGGTGTACAGATTAAAGACGAAGAGGCGATCATTGATCCGGCCGATAAGTGGGATGGCGCGTACGTGGTTGTTAAGCGAGGCAAGAAGAAGTGGGCCATTGGTGTTGCCGCAAAGTAACCCATAAGCTGGGAGGCTCTGACAGTTGTTGGGGCTTTTTCATATAGGATGATGGTTTGAGAAATGCAAAAATCAGAGAATTTCACATTAGGTCTAAGCACCGTTGTGATTGGCGTATTGGCTGGGATTAGCTCAGGCTTGTTGAGTTGGTATTTGGATAGTGTTGAACGATTCGCGTTAAACTGGCAAGAATCATTACATAATGCAGTTGCCAATGAAGTGATGCCAAGCCGGCGCTTACTGGCAGTGACCATTGGTGCGATAATTGTGGCGGTATTTTGGTACTTTTTGCGTCGTCGTCAGCCATTAGTAGGCGTTGAAGGGGCGCTTGCTGGCAAACAGATGCCGGTTTCAGGCACGATCATGCATGTGCTATTACAAATATTTTTTGTGGCCACTGGTGGCTCAGTTGGTCGTGAAGTCGCGCCACGGGAAGCCGGCGCCTTAATTGCACAACAGTGGCAGCAACTCACGCAACGAGTCGGGTTAGCCGCATTAACCCAAAGTGATCGGCAACTACTCATTGCGAGTGCAGCGGGTGCGGGCTTTGCCGGCATATATATCTCACCGATGACGGGTACCTTGTTTGCCATCGAAGTGTTACTAAAACAAATCAATCTCAAAATTACGATGGTGAGCCTATCAATGGCTTCTATTGCAGCGTTTGTAGGCGGGTCAATGAAAGGCTTTAATGCCTATTACCATGTCGGTAATACAGCATTCCATAGTCAATTTGTCCTGATTATCTTGCTGGTGGCACCGCTCAGTGGGTTGGTCGGCGCCTGGTTTAAGAAAAGTTCTGGCTGGGCCACGACCCATCAAACCACCGGGGTAGCTATTCTATGGCAATTGCCAATCATGGGGTTGATCACTGGGTTAATTACAATGTTTGGGATGCCACAAATCATGGGTAATGGTCGCGCTTTGGCACAAACGGCGTTGGATAGTTTATCGGTTAAGGTGCTACCATTTTTGTTGTTGGCCGCGCTATTAAAGTACATCGTGACTATTTTGACAATTCGCGCTGGTGCAGCGGGTGGTGTTTTAACGCCAGCGATCGGCATCGGTAGTAGTCTTGGTGCGATGATTGGTATTTTATTATCGGTAGTTGTCCCAGGAATTTCAATCTGGCAAAGTGCCCTGTTTGGTGCGGTGACGCTCTTGGCAGCGTCACAACAGGCACCATTGATGGCGATGTTTATGTTATTTGAAATCACGCATTTAAATGCAACGGCCTTACTACCATTAACGATTGGCGTGGGTATTTCAACGTTAGTATCACGGGCTGTCTTGAAGCAACCGATCGTAAAATAGTCGAGGATTAGCTCTTGAACGGCTGAGTCGTTCAAGGGCTTTTTGTAGGTAAAAATTTACAAACTTATGAAAAATAAGTAGAATAACAACTGATAATGAATCGAGAAAGTAGGAAAATAAGTTAATGGTTCGACAAGCAAAGTCAGCGTATTGGCAAAATGTTGTAGATCAGGCGGTTGCGCGGGCGGATGGAGCCAGTGTACCTTTCTTTTCGTTGGCCCCAATGGAGGCAGTCACAGATACGGTTTTTCGACGAGTCGTTGAGCAGGCCGCAGGACCAGATGTGTATTATACGGAGTTCACGAATGCGCGCAGCGTGGCGCATCCCAAGGCGCAGCAATCTGTCCAAGGACGATTGTTTGTGACTGCAGACGAGCAGCAACCAATTGCTCAGTTATGGGGCAATCGTGGTGAAGATTTTAGTAGTTCGATTCCTGAGTTAAAGAAACTTGGCTATCAGGCGATCGATTTGAACATGGGGTGTCCAGATCCAACCGTCGTAAAAAACGGTGGTGGTTCAGATTTAATTCGTCATTTTGATGATGCTAAGGCGGTCATTGCAGCTGCTAAGGAAGCGGGATTACCAGTTTCAGTGAAGACACGTTTGGGGTTTAATGACTTTGACACTTACAAAACATGGTTACCCTTTTTGTTAGAACAAGATATTCAAGTTTTGACCATTCATTTGCGCACACGCGAAGAGATGTCAAAGGTGCCAGCACATTATGAAGTGATTGATGAAATTGTGAAAATGCGCGATGACATTTCACCAGCAACCTTGCTCCAAATCAATGGGGATATCAAGACACGTGCGCAGGGGCTACAATTAGTTGCCGAACATCCTGGTGTTGATGGGGTCATGATTGGCCGGGGCATTTTTGCCAACCCATTCGCTTTTGAACTTGAACCAGTTGAGCATACTTTAGCAGAAACATTGGCCTTATTACGCATGCAACTAGCTTTATATGATGAATTCACAGAGACCATTGGCCCAAGGAGTTTTCAAAAGTTAAAGCGTTTCTTCAAAATTTATGTCCGTAATTTTGCACGAGCCGCTGAGTTGCGGGTCGCCTTGATGGATACCAAGAATACGACTGAAGTACGGGCTTTGTTAGATGCATTTGATGCAGAATATCAGGAAGTCGAAGCTTAGTTGTTTTGAGTTCTTGACGAATTCGAAATAACTCTATATAATTAAGTTCCGGGCTCATGTATTATATACGTGACCGATTCAAATATGAATTGATGCTCCCATTACCGTTTTGACGGTCGTGGGAGCTTTGTTATTTATACGAGTCTCCCTGACAAATTGGTAAGCACCCAAACATTTAATGAGTCATTGAATGCTTGGATAGAAATTTTGGAGGAATCAAACATGGCAACTAAGTATGTCTTCGTTACTGGTGGTGTTGTTTCATCATTGGGTAAGGGTATTGTCGCTGCTTCATTGGGACGACTTTTGAAGAATCGTGGATTCAAAATCGCGGTACAAAAGTTCGATCCATACATCAACATCGACCCAGGGACTATGTCACCATATCAACACGGTGAGACTTTCGTTACTGAAGATGGATTAGAAACGGACTTGGACCTTGGTCACTATGAGCGTTTCATCGACATTAACTTGAACAAGTACTCAAACGTGACTTCAGGTCGTGTTTATTCTGAAGTTTTGGCCAAGGAGCGTCGTGGAGATTATGATGGGGCAACCGTTCAAGTTATTCCGCATATCACAGACGCTTTAAAAGAGAAAATGAAGCGGGCTGCTGAAACCACAGATGCCGACATCGTCATTACTGAAGTTGGTGGGACAGTTGGTGATATCGAATCATTGCCATTTATCGAAGCGTTGCGCCAAATGAAGCGGGAGGTCGGTCCTGAAAACGTGGCTTACATCCACACTTCTTTGATTCCGTACTTGCGAGCCGCTGGCGAAATGAAGACTAAGCCAACGCAACATTCAGTCGCCGAATTGCGTTCAATGGGTATCCAACCTGACATGCTAGTTGTTCGGACAGAGCAACATATCTCTGAAGGGATGCGTGAGAAGTTAGCTTTGTTTACTGACGTCGCACCAGAAGCTGTTATTGAATCATTGGACGTTGATATCTTGTACGAAATCGCGTTGAATATGCAAAAACAAGGTATGGATGATGTTATTTTGAAGCGCTTAGGTTTGTCAGCTGAACCAGCCGACATGACTGAATGGCAAGCCATGATTGATAAGATTCGTAATGTCACTAAGCACGTGAA
>CAACWZ010000207.1_pt1 | contig 7949 bp, 7 predicted proteins | sample 2275781 | NCBI WGS metagenome assembly CAACWZ01 (sample SAMEA5312474, study PRJEB27640) | indoor metagenome | biome: indoor environment; feature: uncontrolled; material: tiles wood | place: Germany | collected 2014-07-07
CTGAATAACAGTCATTGGTGTTTTAAATTCATGTGCCGCGTCAGCTACGAAGGTTTTCTGTTGCTTCCATGACCGTAAAATCGGTACCATATTCGCACGCGATAAAGCCACCGCCATCGCCAACAAGGCTACTTCAGACAATGAGAAAATCAACAGCATGCGATTGGTCACCAGTTCTACGGTACGATGCTCAACTTCCACATTTTGATAGGATACTTGATCACCGTGTCGTCTAAACATATACCAAGTGTCATCGTAATATTTCACATAAAACACGTCTGCTTTAGGAAGCGCAATCTTTTTCTTAATACTACTTGTGTAATCAATAATGTCAGCACTAACGACCCCGTTGACAACTCCTTGATTGGGTTGAAAAGGTTGTGATACCCGTCGTTCAGCGTCTCCATAGATAATGCGTTGAAACTGGGTCACAGTGACGACACCAATACCGATAAATACCACTGTAAAGCCAACAACCGTCAACAAAGTCATCTTTGTTTGTGCTGAAAGTGACATTCTAATTTTATGAAGCCAACGCCCAACGCGTGACTGCGTGATCTTTTCCAGCACATTCCGCATGGGTTGCAAAATCTTATCCTTCATTTATTCACCTTGTGGGGCAGCGTTCAATGTATAACCCACATTACGCAAAGTCTTGATGACAATTTGGGCATCAGCATTACGCAGATTCTTACGCAAGTTTGACATATACACTTCGACAACCGTCAATGACGTATCTGAGTCAAAGCCCCACAAACGATCAAAAATTTGCTCCTTGGTCACAATTTGGCCATGGTGCTGCATGAGATAAACCAATAGCCCAAACTCACGTCCTTGCAAGCTCACTTCTTCGTCACCGACCATGACCTTGTGTGAATCAATGTACACTGCGACGTTACCAACTTCTAAGGCACCATCTTGTCCTAAAACACCGGCATGTCGTAACAATGTCTTTAAACGTGCCAATAATTCTTCCTTGTAGAATGGTTTGGTAATGTATTCATCAGCTCCTAGTTCAAAGCCTTTCATCTTATCTTGTAATTCACCCTTAGCCGTCAACATCAAGACTGGTAAATTAGGCTGACTTTCCTTGGCGTCTTTCAAGATTGAATAACCATCACGACCAGGCAACATGACATCCAATATCACAGCATCATAAATTCCTGATTCGATTTCAAACAGACCATCATCCCCATCAAACACTTGGGTGACCTCGCCTAAGTTACCAATGGTTTCCTTAACGGTATTGTTCAAAGCGATATCATCTTCAACTACTAGAATTTTAACTGTCTTTTCTGCCATGTTTGTGTCCTCTTCATCTTTGATTGTATGACGTTAGTATAAAAGGAGAACAATAGCTGAACCTTAAATATTTAAGGTTCATATCTTTTTCTTCTAAAAGAAAAGGCATTAGGTTCGCCGCCTAATGCCCCTCGAGCTGTGCTTCAATATAAACATCCGCACAGACCTCACTGTGGTATTGCTACCGAACAGATCGTGTCGCCCTTGTTCCTTTACAAGGGCGACACGATTTGCTGATTTTCTAATCTAAACAAATCGTATCACCCCCTTTCCTAGATTTATCTATCATTATATAACTAATTTCAAAATTTAAAACCTTTTTATGGAATAATTTCAAAAGATTGCTCAGCTAATAAGTGGCGTTGTAATTTGCCACTCGCAGTTCTTGGAAAATCGGTGACCGTGACGAATTTGGCCGGCACTTTGAAATGGGCCAATTGCTGACGCCCAAATGCACGTAAGGTGGCCTGCGTTAAGGACTGGCCAGGGACAAACTTAATATACGCCACTGGTACGGCCCCCCACTTTTCATCCGGTACACCGGCCACGGCGATTGTTTCAATTTCGGGCAAGGCGGCATACGCTGATTCAATCTCATCTGGAAAGACATTCTCACCACCTGATGAAATCATATCGCCTTCACGTCCCTGAATGTACAAGTAACCCTCTTCATCAAACCACCCCATGTCACCGGTATCAAACCACCCGTCATCAAAGGCCGCCTGATACTTGGCCTCATTGTTGAGATAGCCCACTGTTAGGGTTGGCGATTTAACCTGCACCCGACCTGTTTGAGCATCGGCCGTGGTCTTCACGCGTATTTCGACCGGGAACAATGGCTTACCAACTGAACCTAATTTACGAACGGCATCTTCACCTGCGAGAGCAACCACCTGAGAGGCCGTTTCAGTCATACCATAGGACTGAACAATCGCAACCCCCAACTTACTAGCCCGTTCCAGCGTTGGCATATCGGTGGGACCACCACCCAACAACACTGTCCGGAAGTTGGGATGGTAGGTGGTATTTGCTGGTAAGGCCGCCAACATATTTTTTAACATGACTGGCACCACTGAAATGGTGCTTGCCTGACCGTTTTGTAACTCGGTATTAATCGCATCAACGTCAAAATGGTCATACAAACTAACCCCCATCCCATAGATGAGCGATTTAGTCATAATGGAAAAACCCGAAATATGAAACAAAGGGACCGCAGCAATCCAGACGTCACCGGGCAGCATACCTAAATTCAAGGCTGAGCCGATGGCCGAATAAAAGTGATTACCAAAGGTTTGCATCACCCCTTTAGGATTGCCAGTAGTGCCTGAAGTATACATGATCGTAGCCACATCATCTAAATCAAACGTTGCAACTGCGTGATATGCTTGCTCAGGCAAGGCTTCAATCGCCGAAAATGTTAATTGTGAGATCCCAGTAAACCGTAGCTCATAATCATCATCCTGAATAAGGACCCGAATGGCGGCGTCTTGTAATTGATAGGCTAATTCGCGCTGTGACAGGCGGCGATTTAGGAAAACAATCGTCTTACCCAGTTGTTGGACGGCCAAGATCAGTAAATAACCGTCTAGATTATTGGGAGTGATAATGGCCACGCGTTGCTCCGCTGCTAGTGGTGCCCCCAATTTTCGTACTAACTTTTGCACCCGCTGATTTAACTCCTTGAAGGTTAACTCTTGGGCGTTAAAACGTACCGCTAGTCGATTCGGTGTCAAATCTACTCGTTGTAACAACCAATTTTCCATTAAAAAACCTCCACTCTGCCAATATAAAAGAGGTTGCATGACAACCTCTTTTTCAGTACTTGTTATGGGAACTTAGGGAACCTATCAAAGTCAGGTTCACGCTTTTCCTTAAAGGCATCGCGGCCTTCCTTTGCTTCATCCGTTGTGTAGTACAACATTGTGGCATCGCCGGCCAATTGTTGTAACCCGGCCAAGCCGTTGTCCGCGGCATTCGCTGCTGCCTTGATAAAACGCAACGCGGTTGGACTCTTTTGTAACATCGTATCCGCCCACGCCAATGTGGTATCCTCAATGTCTGCTAATGGGACAACCTTGTTGACCCAGCCCCATTGCAAAGCCGTTTGCGCATCATACACATCCGTCATGAACCAAACTTCCTTGGCACGCTTAGCGCCAATCGTCCGAGCTAACAAACCAGTCCCGAAGCCGGCATCAAATGAACCTACATTGGGACCAGTTTGACCAAACTTGGCGTTGTCCGCTGCAATTGTCAAATCAGCCATCAATTGCAAGATGTTACCACCACCAATTGACCAACCCTTAACCATCGCAATAATTGGTTTAGGGACGTGCTGCATCAAGTTTTGCAAGTCCAAAACGTTCAAACGAGCAATACCATCGCGACCAACATAACCACCATTACCGCGGACCTTTTGATTACCACCAGATGAGAATGCCAGATCACCGGCTCCAGTCAAGATAATGACCCCCACCTTAGCATCATCACGTGCGATACTAAATGCATCAATCATCTCTTGTACCATGCCAGGTGTGAAAGCATTGTGCGTCTTAGGGTCATTCATTGTAATCTTAACGACCTTACCTTCACGAGTACTCTCGAAAAGAATCTCTTCGTATTCTTTGATCGTTTGCCATTCAACAGTCATCTCGAACTCCATTTCTTTACTTGTTACTATCATTATACCGTATAATTAGGATACTTTTAAAAAATCAGAGGGTAAATCATGAACGTACTCGAATATCTCGACATCACAACCATTAAAGCAACCACTGCTGAAACCATTGTTGAACTCAAAATCACCGACAATGTGAAGCAACCCTATGGCATTGTCCACGGTGGTGTCAATGCACTCCTGGCCGAAACGGCCGCTAGTATTGCAGCTAACGTTGATTTAGATCATACGAGCCAAGTGGCTGTCGGTGTGGACGTGCATAGCCATCATCTGAAGGCTGTCAGCCACGGCACCATCCAAGCAATCGCCACCCCCATCAAACGCGGGCGTCGCCTCCAAACTTGGCAAGTTACCACGGTGGAAATTGAATCTGGTCAAGAAACTAGCTTTAGTACCATCACAACCATGATTAATCAATTATAGCCATAAAAAGCGAACTCCGTGCTGAGCTCGCTTTTTATATTGCTTTATTTACGGCCAAAGTGTGCCGCGGCGGCACCAAAATTAAAACGCTCATACGAAACGCCTTCAAAACCAGTTTGCCGCATCACGGTTGCTAGTTCTTGATAGGTCATAAACTCTTCGGTTGTTTGCTCAAGGTAGTCATAACTGGACTTATCATGCGCAAAAACCTTACCCATGACTGGCATTAGACCCTTGAAATACATTTTCCAAAATGGCTTGATGACTGGGTTATCCGGCTGTGATGTCTCCAGCACAACTAATTCACCACCTGGTTTTAACACCCGGTAGAGTTCTGCCAAACCCTTGACTGGATCAGGCAGATTACGTAGGCCAAACCCAATGGTCACTAAGTCAAAGGTATTGTCCTCGTATGGCAAAGCCATCGCATTGCCTTGCGTCAACGTCACCCAGAAACTAACGCCGGCAGCGACAACCTTTTCTCGGGCGACGGCCAACATCTCTGCACTTAAATCAAATCCAGTGACATGCCCCTGATCCAATTCCTGAGCCAACGCGATCGTCCAATCACCGGTACCAGCGGCCACATCTAAAATTTGACCATTCTTGGGCACTGTGATGGCCTGCATAGTTTTGGTGCGCCATGATCGGTGCGTCCCTAAACTAATAATGTCGTTCATTTTGTCATAATCAGGTGCCAAACCATCAAAAATGCCTTGGACACGTTTTGGAGTTTTATTCATTATTTCTCTCAATTCTATTAGATCGTTAATACTATATTAGACTATCTTTACACGTCGCTAAGGCGTTTAAAAGACGATTTTTCCGGTACCCAATCGTCTTCATCAACCACTTCATAAGCTGCTAAATTCTCAGCCCCTGGTGCAGCAACTTTAGAACCTTCCGGGGCTAACACTTTGGCTAAAACCTGGGTCAATGCCACGACTTCCTCATGCGTTAACGTGATGCCCTTACCCATCTTTTTATGATCAGGTGACCATGTCCGCAAATCAAAATTAGGTTGATTATCACCCCATTGCACGAAGTTTAATTCTTTGGTCCAACCAGATTTACTGGTTGATAAAACCCCAAATGATTCCAAAATTTTAAATTTTAATTCTGCCATGTTGTCTCCTTATACAAAGTCTACATCATGCGCAATCGGTGTGTGCATCAACCGTTTGATTGTTTCAAAATCACGGGTCTCCGCCAAAATCCACATCAATTTTGCCACGATGGCTTCGGTATTCATATCACCGGCTGTGATACCGCCCGCATCGGCCACTTGCTTGCCAACCTCGTAAAGATTGATTTCCTGACCCTCTTCCAAAATTTGCGTCGTAATAATGACTGGGATCTGCCGGTCTACCAACTTTTTAATACCTGGTAATAAGTTACGTCCTTGGAATGGCAGACCACCATTTCCAAAACTTTCGATCACCAAAGCATGCACATTCTCTGCTAAGTAGTCGAATATTTCCACTGGCATCCCCGGAAAAGCTTTTAACACAAAAATATTAGTATCTAACGTCAAGTGTGGCGTGATCCCAACTAAGGGTTCTTCAGGCGGGATGATTGCTAAGCGCACCTTACCACTTGATACTTTTGCTAGATATGGATAGTTGATTGATTCAAATGCATCGTAACTTTTAGTTTTAGTCTTCACTGTACGAGTACCCAACATGACCCGACCGTCAAAGACCACAAATACCCCGTGTAATTCGGTTTGACTGGCATAGGTGAGCGCGTCATTCAAATTACGCACGGCATCAGTGCCCTGAGCCTCAACAGGCACTTGCGAACCTGTTAAAATGACTGGTTTTTTTACATCGATTAATAAATATGATAAGGCCGCGGCCGTATAACCCATCGTATCCGTACCATGTGTAATGATAAATGCATCGTATTCATCTTCGTATGCTTTTACCCGGCGCGCCAAATCAAGCCAATCTTCGGGTTGCATATTGGTTGAATCTTTGGACATGACTGCCTCTGAAGAAAGCGTCACACCCGGCACTTCGCCGAAATATGTGAGTAAAGCGTCATCGGCTAGCCCTGGGGCTAACCCATTTTCAGTTGTTTGCGAAGCGATGGTCCCCCCCGTTGTTAAAACTAAAACGTCCTTCATCTTCGTTCCCCATTCGTAAACTAATTTATCGTTCCATTATCTAATTTTTAACCCTAAAATACTAGTAAAAAAAACGCGCCCACAAATTTGTGAAGCGCGTTTTCGCATTAAAATTAATTTTCATTTTTAGTACTGTGACGTACGCCATATAGCATGTAGATAATCGCACCAAAGATCACCCAACCCAAAGTAACTAGCTTAGCATCGATGTTCAACTCAGCCAACAAGAATAATGAAGCACCAGCTGAAACCAGTGGCAAAACTGGATACAATGGCATCAAAAAGCCACTATGATCAATATCCTTACGCCGGCGTAGCACTAAGATACCAACCGCTGCGAAGATAAAGGCAATTAATGTTCCTGAGGAAACCAAGTTAGCCAACATACCAACGGGAAAAATTGATCCCAAGACAATCGCCGCAAGAGTTACCCACAAGACGGCATTGTTTGGCAAACCACGTTCATCCAACTTACCAAGTGTCTTAGGCACCATACCATCACGACCAAAGGCGTAGATCAACCGTGAACCACCCAACATCAAGGCGATCAAACCAGTAAACATTCCCACAAGGGCAACGATTGACAACATGTTCGCTGTGAAAACATGGCCTGACTTAGCTAAGGCCCACGCAGCTGCCTCCGCGTTGTTCTTGTATTGCGTGTAGTGGAACATACCAACCAACACAGCAGAAACCAACACGTAAAGGACAGTCGCAATTCCCAATGAACCAACAATTGAGCGTGGCATGGTCTTTTGTGGATTCTTAGCTTCAGCCGAGTTCGCGGCAATCATATCAAATCCAAGGTAAGCAAAGAAGACTTGTGCGGCACCAGCCCAAACACCACTCAAACCACCAAATGAAGTGCCAGCTTGATGAGCAGGAATAAATGGTGTCCAGTTATTGACACGGATTGCTGTTGCACCAACGACGATGAACAATAGGATCACGGCAATCTTCAAAACCACCAGGACACTCTCGACACGGGCCGCTCCCTTAACACCATTACGCACCAACAAGGCCACTAAGATCAACGCTACTGCGCCAAAGAAATCAAAGTAAGTCCCAGCTTGAGCATTGTATGCCCCACTCATAAATGTTGGGATATCAATACCAATTCGCTCAACGAATCCTTGGAAATATGCTGACCAAGAGGATGCAACCAGTGCCAAAGCAATCAAGTATTCTGCCAAAATGGCCCAACCTGAAATCCAACCCCAAAATTCGCCAAACACGACATTGGCCCAAGAATAAATCGAACCGGCGAAGGGTAGTGCTGACGCAAATTCTGAATATGCCAATGCGGCTAGCCCAGCTACTACGGCCGCCACAACGAATGACAAAGTTACAGCCGGGCCAGCATAATCTGCGGCCACGATCCCTGGCATCGTAAAGATACCAGCCCCAACAATTGTTCCA
>CAACWZ010000386.1_pt1 | contig 7895 bp, 9 predicted proteins | sample 2275781 | NCBI WGS metagenome assembly CAACWZ01 (sample SAMEA5312474, study PRJEB27640) | indoor metagenome | biome: indoor environment; feature: uncontrolled; material: tiles wood | place: Germany | collected 2014-07-07
AGAACTTAACAAGCCTAATAACACCACGGCAATTTCGGCACTATCATCTGCCAAGACAACCACCTCAATTAGTAAGGTTGATAAGGTCACTAAGTCTGAGAAGAAGGCAGCCCAAAAGGCATCTTCTGAGAAGAAAGCTACGTCAGCTTCCGAGGCAAAAGCGAAGTCTGAATCAGTTGCTAAGGCAAAGTCAGCGTCATTGGCTAAGAGTAGTTCCGCAGCTAGCAGCGCGAGCGCATCTAGTTCTAGTTCTAGTTCAACCGGTACAACGGCGGTCTTTTCATCAGGCACTTTATATAGTTTTGCGGTGAGTCACGATACCACGCCAGAAGCTTTGTACACCCTGAACAGTGGGCTAACAGCTAGTAATTACACTAGTTACTATGGTAAGAGCCTCCGGGTCAAATAAACAAAGTTCAAAGGGCACAACTGTTTGCAGTTGTGTCCTTTTTTGATAGACTAAGTAAGGTAAATATTCAGGTGGAACATCATCCTAGAAACGAGTGTAAAAATATGGAACCAATACAAATTGCGATTGATGGACCGGCATCAGCTGGTAAATCAACGATTGCTAAAATTTTAGCGACAGATTTAAATTTTGTGTACGTGGATACTGGGGCGATGTATCGATCAGTTACCTTGGCAGCTTTGAAGCAAGGCGTTAATCCTGCAGCGGAGGCGGATGTGATTGCCTTACTCCCCCATCTTGAAATTTCGTTTGCACCAGGCAACCCAGTCCAAAAAGTGTTCTTAAACGGTGAAGAAGTCACTGATGACATTCGTTCTAATGCCGTGACGGGCAATGTCTCAGCTGTTGCTTCATATGGCGCAGTTCGGACGGCGATGGTTGCCCAACAACGGCAGATTGCAGCCCAGGGTGGGGTTGTCATGGATGGGCGTGATATTGGCACCACGGTCTTACCAGACGCTGAGGTCAAGGTATTCTTGATTGCTTCAGTCAAGGAGCGGGCCTTACGTCGTTTCAAGGAAAATCAAGCTAAGGGAATGACCGAAACACTGGCAGAAATTGAAGCAGCAGTTGAGAAGCGGGACTACTTGGATTCACATCGTGAAATTAGTCCTTTAAAAAAAGCGGCAGATGCGGTAGAATTAGATACTACGGGACTATCTATTGACGGTGTGGTTGATGCAGTTAAGCAAATCATCGCTGAAAAGGTTGGAAAGTAACCTGTAACGGGAACCTAGATACCCGTCATCCATCTAGGATTAATGTTGAAAAAGTCACACTAAACTACTAGTATTTGCGGGTATCATCACGTATAATAGTGAGTAGAGTCGTGTGACCAGGAGGATTTATTGTAATGAACGAAGAGAACAACGAGCTATTAGCAGCTCTTGACGCGCAACCAACTGTTGAAGTTGGTGCTGTTGTCACGGGTGAAGTTTTGGCAATCGACAACGACCGTCAAGTGGTTATTGGTATCGATGGCACTGGTGTAGAGGGTGTTATCCCTGTACGCGAGTTGACTTCAGACCGTGACGCTAACGTCGAGGACTTAGTCAAGGTTGGCGACAAGATTGAGGCAGTAGTTAAGATGCCAGTAACTTCAGAAACTACTGGTTACTCATACATCTTGTCAAAGAAGGCCCTTGATGCTCGTCGTGCTTGGGAAGAAGCTGCAAGCAAGCTTACCGAAGGTGAAATTGTTGAAGCACCTGTTTCTCAAGTCGTTAAGGGTGGTTTGGTTGTCGATGTTAATGGTGTTCGTGGATTTATCCCTGCATCAATGATCGAAAACCGTTTTGTCCAAGATTTGAACCAATACAAGGGTCAAACTGTTAAGGCAAAGATCATCGAATTGAATGCATCAGAAAATCGTTTGATCTTGTCACGTCGTGACGTATTGAACGAAGAACGCTCAGCAGCATTGGCACGTATCTTTGATACGATGGCTGTTGGTGATGTTGTTGAAGGTAAGGTTGCTCGTATGACTAACTTTGGTGCCTTCATCGACTTGGGCGGTGTTGATGGATTGGTTCACGTGTCAGAAATTTCACACGAACGCGTTTCACAACCTTCAGATGTTTTGTCAGTTGGCGAAGTAGTTAAGGTTAAGGTTTTGGGCTTGGATAAGGACAAAGAGCGTATCTCATTGTCAATCAAGGCTACACAACCTGGTCCTTGGCAAAAGGCTGCTGAAGAAGCTCCAGAAGGAACTGTTCTTGAAGGAACTGTTAAGCGTGTGGTAGACTTCGGTGCATTCGTCGAAGTATTCCCTGGTGTTGAAGGTTTGGTCCACGTGTCACAAATCTCACACAAGCACGTAGAAAACCCTTCTGATGTTTTGACGGCCGGTGAAAAGGTTCAAGTTAAGGTTCTTGATGTGAACCCTGACAAGCAACGTTTGTCATTGTCAATCAAGGCATTGCAAGAGGCACCTGCACGTGAAGAACGTAGCAGCAGCAACAACAGTAACAACAATAGTGGAGAGCGTCGTAGCAACAACGGTGGAAACCGTCGCGGTGGTAACAACAACCGTCGTAACAACGCGCCTATGAACTACTCAACTACTGAAGAAGAGGGTTCAGCCACTTTGGGTGACTTGTTCAACTTGAAGGATTTTGACTAATCTTTTAATTAAAGCATAGTTATAAAATAGCTGGCATACTATGTGCTAGCTATTTTTTATTCTATGGAAACAAAGCATTGTTCCGGGAAATGCGTTCGGAAATTGTGCTATAATGGATTGTTATGTAACCATCGCAGTAAAGGTGTAGATGGTTAAGTCTAGTATGTCGTGATGACATAGAAATGAGGTAGATATGGCCTATCCAGTTGTCGCCATTGTTGGGCGACCTAACGTCGGAAAGTCAACCATCTTCAACAATATTGTCGGTGATCGAATTTCAATCGTTGAAGATATTCCTGGTGTGACACGTGATCGAATTTATGCACGTGCAGAATGGTTAACTCGTGAATTCCGTATGATTGATACGGGTGGAATCGAGATGAGTGATGAACCATTCATGTCTGAAATTAAGCAACAAGCTGAAATTGCAATTGATGAAGCCGACGTGATTATCTTTATGGTGAGTGGTCGTGAAGGCCTAACTGATGCTGACGAACAAGTCGCTAAAATTTTGTATCGTTCAGATAAGCCAGTTGTTTTAGCGGTTAATAAAGTCGATAACGTTGAAATGCGTAATGACATTTTTGACTTCTATGCATTAGGCTTTGGGGATCCGTTCCCGATTTCAGGTACTCACAAAACCGGTATGGGTGATTTGTTGGATGCCATCGTTGCTCACTTCCCAAGTGATGCTGATGGGCAAGATGATGACACAGTTCGTTTCTCATTTATCGGGCGGCCCAATGTTGGAAAGTCATCATTGGTCAATGCCATGCTTGGTGAAGATCGAGTGATTGTTTCAGATATTGCTGGTACCACGCGTGATGCGATTGATACCAAGTTTACGACACCAGACGGCGATGAATTTACAATGGTCGATACCGCCGGAATTCGTAAGCGTGGTAAGGTCTATGAAAATACTGAAAAGTATTCCGTGATGCGTGCGATGCGTGCCATCGATGATTCTAACGTCGTTTTGATGGTTTTGAATGCCGAAGAAGGTATTCGTGAACAAGACAAGCACGTCGCTGGCTACGCGCATGAAGCTGGGCGTGCGATCATTATCGTCGTTAATAAGTGGGATACGCTTGAAAAAGATAATCATACGATGAAGGACTTTGAAGACCTGATTCGGAGTGAGTTCCAGTACTTGGCCTATGCGCCAATTGTGTTCGTTTCTGCGAAAACAAAGCAACGTTTGGATAAGTTGCCAGCGATGATTAAGCAAGTTAACGACAATCATCAACGTCGTATTCAATCATCAACTTTGAACGATGTGTTGATGGATGCCTTGGCCTTGAATCCAGCGCCTAATATGAATGGTAAGCGTTTGCGCGTCTACTATGCCACTCAAGTGACAGTGCAACCACCAACCTTTGTGGTGTTCGTGAATGATCCAGAATTGATGCATTTCTCATATGAACGTTTCCTCGAAAATCAAATTCGTAAAGCCTTTGATTTTACGGGTACGCCAATTAAGATTATCAAGCGTGCGCGTACTTAATCAAAGAAACAATGGTTATTTGATTTTACGAAACCAGCTAACTTAAAAATCACATCAAAAAACACATTGAAAGTCTTAAATCTGACATTGAGATGTGTTTTTTTGTAGGCAAATTTGTAAAAATGCTTACAAACCGCATGATATCAACGTTTTAAAACATAAATAACTTGCATCGAAGGTATTAATTTGTTATATTATAAAGCGTCATAAGGAACTGTTCTTATGTAATAGAAAATTGTGTATACACAAAATTTTGGGAGGATAAGTCTCATGGCTAACAAGCAGGACTTGATCAACAAGGTCGCTGAAGCAGGCTTCAGCAAGAAGGATGCAACTACTGCAGTTGACGCTACTTTTACAGCAATTTCAGATTTGTTGGCAAAGGGTGAAAAGGTTCAATTGATCGGTTTCGGTACTTTTGAAGTGCGCACACGTGCAGCACGTACTGGACGTAACCCACAAACTGGTGAAGAGATTAAGATTGCTGCATCACAAATCCCTGCTTTTAAGCCTGGTAAGGGATTGAAGGACGCTGTCAAGTAAGACTTTGTGCCTCCAAAAATAACAGAAATGTTAGTAAAAAGCACTTCCATATTAAGGAAGTGCCTTTTTATTTATTAACCAACAAATGAGCACGACCTGCTTATTTACCCCAAAATCTGATATGATTATAGTAATATGAACTGAAAAATGGGGATTCTTGATATGACAGAAAAAAAGTCGCTTTTGCAACGGCTCACCAGTAAATTTAGTGGTGTGAAGAAACGGTTTCGACGAGCTTATGTCCCGACCAACACACCTGAAGAAGTGACCCGTGCAAATGAATTGAACACGACTGTCCCAAGTGAGTATGCACATTATATTTTTGTGGCAGGCAAGTATGACCGTACCGACAATGTTGGGGTAGGTAGTTTCTTGATTCTGTCACATGAGACGGTTGCCGAACAAGGGGCACATCTATACCCAAGCTATAGTTCAGAGTATGAGGTGATCCTAGCAACCATCATCGAAGCACTTGCAGCAGTTAGCTTAGAGGATCGACAAACCGAAAATTTCGCAGTCGTCACCACTGATCTTAATATCATCAAGGCCTTTAATGATTTTACAATGTTAGCGCAATTTGGAACTTTACCAGAAAATCCGACATCAACTGACCAACTGCAACACGAACTCATCAAGCTTTCAATGACCTTCCGTTCACTACGTATGTCATATACGATGAATCACGAAAAACGGTTTCTTGATTTTTTGAATGAGAAAACGGAGCGAATTCTACACGTTTATATGGAGCAATAATATGAAATTGGTTTTATTGGGTTTGCTGGTTGGCGTCATTGTGATTTTGATAGTCCGGCGGCTGGTGCGACAAAATGGCAAAAAGGAAACCGAAAAGCTCATTGTCGCTTCCCAACACCTGGTTAACACGGCGATGCAAGAAGTGTTACCTAAATTTTATGCAAGGCTTGGTGTCTCAAATGCAGATGAACGCTTGACGTCGACCTTGGTTGCTAATATTTGGGGCCACAATGTGATGGCATTTGAGTTTCAGATCCCAGTGACGACTAAAGTTGAGCCGACGCAGTTAAAAATCGAACTTGATCGTGCTTTAGATCACTATGTGGCTGACCACCACTTGGTTTCAGCCTCGACAGATACAGCGATTCATTCGACAGATGTTTGGTTTGATCAAGTCAAACCGATTTTACATATTGATGTTGCACACGTTGTCAATGAGCAAACAGCCGCCTATATTCGTGATTTGCGGCGTTTGAATCAGACTTTGCAGCAGTGAAAATAGATTGAAGAAACCCTAAAAAACAGGCATAATAATTTAAGAAACTTTTGAAGGAGTACCCCAAGATGTATTTAATGAAAGACATCGTACGAGACGGTGACCCCGTTTTGCGTACATATGCAGCCAAAGTTGAATTTCCTTTGACTGAAGAAGATCAACAGGCGATGAAGAGTATGATGGAATATCTGGTTGTCAGCCAAGATGAAGATGAGAACGAAAAGTACGGTTTGCGTCCAGGGGTCGGTTTGGCCGCACCACAGGTTGGGATTGCTAAGATGTACTCAGCGATCTTGATTCCAAATGAAGACTTGGAAGAGCTCGAAAACCGGGACGATTTGCCAGAAGATGAACTTTACGCCTTTAAAGGTGTCATCATCAACCCAGTGATTACCCGACAATCAGTCAAGCATGCCGCCCTGACGATGGGTGAGGGGTGCTTGTCAGTTGATGAAGATTTACCTGGTTATGTGCCACGAGCAAATCGAATCACGGTTAAGTACCAAGATGAAACTGGTGCGACCCAGGAAATTAAGTTAGAGGGTTACCCAGCAATCGTTTTCCAACACGAAATCGACCACTTACATGGCACGTTGTACTATGATCACATTAATAAACAAGATCCATGGGACACCATCGACAACACGAAATACATTGGGTAAGCGCATGGCTGGTGATAAAAATTTTAAATACCCGATGTTAGATGGCTGGTCAACGCAAGACATTATCACCGTGAGTAACTTATACACGGCAGTTGCCAACGCGTACGAGGGCGGTGTGAACCGTGACGAACTATTACTGGCCTATGATCAGTTCAAGCAAGTCGTTCCTAGTAAAGCAGAAGAAAAGCAATTAGATCGCGCGTTTTGTAGCGAATCAAGCTATAGTATCTATCGCACAATCACTACGGCGCGCAATGCGCAAACGAAGCGCGTAATCATGGAGGGTTAGCCATGAACACAGTGCAGTTAACAAAACTAGATAAGACGGTCAGTGGTTGGATGCATGACATGCAAACACATGTGATGAAGCGACTTACCCAAAAGATGACGATCGAAACAAAATCGAATCATCGTGATCTCGTGACCAATGTTGATCGGGAAACAGAACAATTCTATGTTGAAGCGATTCGCACCTTTGACCCGCAAGCCAAAATTCTTGGCGAAGAAGGGCTTGGCGATCGCGTGACTGATATGGATGGTCATGTTTGGTTTGTGGACCCAATCGATGGCACCATGAATTTTGTGAAGCAACATGCTGAATTCGCATCTATGCTGGCATACTATGAAGATGGCCAGCCAGTGATGGCCTGGATTATGGATGTCGCTAATAATCAAATTGTGCATGGTGGCCCGGAGTACGGTGTGTTTTTAGATGAACAACGCTTAGAAAAGCCTAATTTGGAAAGTCTGGCGGATGGATTGATTGTTTTATCAGGCGCACGTTTGTTGTATGAACAGTATGGTTTCCCAGAAATCGCCAAGGCCGCTTTGGGCTATCGTGTCTATGGATCAGCAGGGATTTCATACTTACGATTATTAACCGGTCGGGCGGTTGGATATATTAGTTACATGAAGCCGTGGGATTTCGCCGCGGGCGTTTTATTAAGTCAGGCACTTGGATTGACCAACGGAACGATTGACGGTAGTACGCTAAATGTGCTACAATCAGGGGTAGTTCTGACAGCAAATGAAAAAGCCTTTGATGATATCATTCAGATTCAACAGAAATGATAGGTCTGGCAATGACGGGTCGTGCATTCGGCTCGTTTTTCTAAGTTGTTATTAAACATTGTTAATTAGTGACGTATACGTCGAAGGAGAAAAGAATTTTGGCTACTCGCGAAAACATTCGTAACATCGCAATCATTGCCCACGTCGACCACGGTAAGACAACTTTGGTTAATGAGTTGTTGAAGCAATCAGATACGTTGGACTCTCGTACGGAGATTGATGACCGTGCCATGGACACCAACGATATTGAAAAGGAACGTGGTATCACGGTTCTT
>CAACWZ010000534.1_pt1 | contig 7802 bp, 7 predicted proteins | sample 2275781 | NCBI WGS metagenome assembly CAACWZ01 (sample SAMEA5312474, study PRJEB27640) | indoor metagenome | biome: indoor environment; feature: uncontrolled; material: tiles wood | place: Germany | collected 2014-07-07
TCATGATGATGAAGAAATTCTAGTTATCACGGAAAACGGCTTTGGTAAGCGTACTTCTGTTACTGAATACCCAATTAAGGGTCGTGGTGGTAAGGGTATCAAGACGGCCAATATCACTGAAAAGAATGGTCCCCTTGTTGGTATCGCGGTGGTTCATGGTGAAGAAGACATTATGTTGACAACTGATCAAGGTGTCATGATTCGCTTCACGGTTGAATCAGTGTCACAAACCGGTCGATCAACTCAAGGTGTGCGTTTGATGCGTTTGGGGGATGATGCTAAGGTAGCAACATTCGCGACGGTCGATGCTGCTGACGAGGTGGGGTTAGTTGAGGATGTCGTTGGTGGTGAAGCATTGCCAGCAGCTCCTGAAGCTGGCGTTCAACCAGCTGAAGTAACTGAATTGTTGGAGCGTGCATTAGACGATACTAATGACGTTGAATAGCAATTAAGTGGAGTAGTAAATAAATGGCATGAATGGTCTACAAATCGGTAGCTGTTTGTGTCATTTATTTGTCTATTTGCGATAAAATGGCTGGTGCGATGATTTGTGGTAAGTAGCCCATGATAGCCGTTTCCCGCTGCGTGCAGACCTGTCTATTGTTGGAAAGTCGAAAAAGCCGTAAAATGAGTTTAGGTATTATGATCTAAGAAAGTGATGAAAACACAATGTATGAAAATGGATTAACGGACAAGCAATTCGCAGATATTTTGGCAAAAAATGTCGCCATTGATGGAATTCCGATGGATGTAAAATTTATCAAGCGTTTGAAGGATGAAGTTCGTTTGTTGCCAGCAAAGGGTAGCAAGTGGACAAAACAGCAAGTTGAGAATTATTTATTTGAATTACGGTTTATCAAAGCGGAAGATATTAAGTGGTAATCAGCGGCTAGTATCCCCATCCTTAGCAAATTTTCTGTCCAAGTAATAGAAAACGAACACGACCAGCACTTACTCATAGAGCAAGTGCTGGTCGTGTTCGTTTATTTAATTAAATTATTTTAATGGTAAAATCATTTCAATGTGCTCAATGCCGGCATCTAGGAAGGTATCCCCGACGGCTTTGAAGCCAAATTTTTCATAAAATGAACGTCGCTCTAGTTGTGCACCTAATTCAATTTGGGGTGCACCCGCTTCCTTGGCATCATCAATGATGGCATTCATAATTACCGATGAGAACCCCTTACCGCGTTCTTCCGGTAAAGTTGCGACGCGTTGCACGTGCCAATTACCGGTATCCATAATATGGACACGAGCGGTCGTAGTAGCCCGATCACTGACGAAGCCGATATAATGAGTTGTTGCATCATCAAAGTCGTCTAGCTCAAGTTCAAGGGGTACCTTTTGTTCAGTGACAAAAACGGTTTTACGGATAGCCAAAGCGAGATCGCTAAGATGACCAATACCGTATTCTTTGCTAACAATCAATTCGTTTTCTGGCATAATATGCTCCTTTTTAGTAAACCAAGCTAGGCGCTTTAAGTTGTTTAAGAATATTTTACGCTATAATAGGAAAGTTAAACCAGTTAAAAAGGTTTTTTAATTAATGACTTAATCATAGGGTTATCACGGGGATAAACCAGACCTGTTATGTTGATAACTACTATTTTAAAATATTTGATCTAGAGGAGCATCCTCAAAGAAGGAGTTTTTTTCATGAGACATTATGGTCGAATTGATTGGTTGAAGTCACGGGTAGGCTTTGTTTTGCTGTTGGTCCTATTAGTTTGGGCTAAAACAATGATGGCTGACGTGCTTGATTTCAATTTATTTAGTGGATCAAGTATTATCCAAATTATTACTACTCTAATCAACCCCTTGCCGTTGGCATTGTTGTTGATTGGTGTGGCCTTCTATTTTCGTAAGGCCAAACTATTCTACCCAGTTGCCATCATTATGTATGTCATCAATGTGGTGCTTTTACAGTTGAATGTCATCTATTATCGTGAATTTTCAGACTTTATGTCCGTTTCAACGATGTTGGGTTATGACAAGGTGAACCAGGGTCTGGGTGCTTCAGGATTTGCGCTGACTAATATCCATGACATTTTCTTTTGGGCAGATGTGGTGGTGTTCGTTGTCTTGTTCTTTATGAAGAAGTTTCGTTTTGATAAATTAGCAACGACTAAATTGATGGGTTTTAGTTTCACCACGTTTGCATTATTCCTATTTTTAATCACCTTAACGCTTGGTGAAATCGACCGGCCCCAATTGATCACGCGTCAGTTTGATTCCAAGTATTTGGTAAAGTACTTAGGGTTGGATGCCTATACTGCTTTTGACGGGCTGCGCGTCCAACGGGTGAACGAACAACGTAAATCAGCTAAGAAGTCAGACATTGATAAAGTATTAGCGTATGTCAAAAAACATAATGTTTCAGATAATGCTAAGTATGTCGGGGTTGCTAAGGGCAAGAATGTCTTTGTGATTCACTTGGAGTCCTTTCAACAATTCGTCATTGATTTGAAGGTCAATGGTAAAGAGGTCACGCCAACGCTAAATAGTATCTATCATTCTAAGTCGACGATTGCTTTTAGTAATTTCTTTAATCAAGTGGGTCAGGGTAAGACTTCTGACGCGGAAACAATGTTGGAGACGGGGCTCTTTGGTTTGCCTACGGGCTCACTCTTTGCCACCCAAGGTTCAGATCAAACGTTTGAGGCCATGCCAGCGATTTTGCGCCAAACAGAGGGTTACTCATCTGCTGTTTTTCATGGTAATAATGCTAGTTTCTGGAATCGTAGTAATACCTATAAGAATATGGGTTACCAGTACTTCTTTGATGCCAGTTATTATGACACTTCCGGTGAGAAGGCCATGGGCTATGGACTGAAGGACAAGTTGTTATTTTATGATTCAATTCCATATTTGGAACGTCTACAACAACCATTTTATGCAAAGTATATTACCGTGACAAACCACTTCCCGTATGACTTGGATGAAACTGATAAGGATGCCAATTTTAAGACAACTAGTACCGATTCAGATGTTGTGAATGGTTATTTTGAAACGAATCATTATCTTGATCAATCGATTGCTGAGTTCTATAAGTATCTCAAAAAGTCGGGTCTGTATAACAATTCAATTGTTGTTTTGTATGGTGATCATTATGGTATTTCCAATTCAGAAAATAAAACTTTAGCCTCAGTGCTTGGCAAGAATGCTGATAATTGGACGGATTGGGATAATGCTCAAATGCAACGGGTCCCATTTATGGTTAACATTCCTGGTTACACGGATGGTGGTGTCAAAGATACGTATGGTGGTGAAATTGACGTCATGCCAACGCTGTTACGTCTGCTTGGGGTTAAAAATCCATCGAAGTATGTGAATGTTGGTCAAGATTTACTGTCATCAAAGCGTTCAAAAGTAGTCGCCTTCCGTGATAAGGATTGGGTTAGTGCTGAGTATAGCTACGTGAATGGTAACTTGTATGATAAGAATGGTAAGGTCATTGCTGAGGATGATTGGACAACCGCTCAGCAAAAGCTAGTCAAGAAGTATCAAAAGGAAGTGAACAAACAATTGGCGGTTTCCGATTCGGTTAACCAAAAAGATCTGTTACGCTTCTATACACCTAAGGGCTTTAAGGGTATCAAGGCCAAGAACTATAATTATTCCAATGGTTTAAATAAGTTGATCAAACTTGAGAAGAGTATGGGGGTCCGCTCAACGGATCAATATACTAAAAACAATGATAAGACGACGCAGAATTTGTATAACACAGATGCGCCCGAAAAGGATTTGCCAAAAACAAACACGTCACGGATCCAGCAAACGAATCCCGATGGCGGGGATACAACAGATGGTGGTTCGAGTGAGGATGATACACCAAATCCATAATGAGATGAAAGTCGTAGTAGGTAGAACTACTACGGCTTTTTTGTTGCGATGAAGTAAAACACCACAGGATGGGCTGGAACGATTGACAACCTTGTCAATTGACCTGACAATATAGGTAGATAATACTAGGAGAGCGTTGGGATGTGATTATGGGATATGACCAAGCAGACATTATAAAAAGTGCCTTTAATTCAGATAAATTCCAGTTTCGCATTGGTGAGATGGCCGCAATGACGGGTGTGTCAACACGTCAATTGCGGTACTGGGAGAGTAAGGGAATTGTTTCGTCGATTGAACGGGCTGGTGAACAGGATGCGCGCGTTTACACATTTAGCACATTCGTCCGTGTCTCAAGCATTAAGGCGTTACTCGATGAGGGCTACACGCTTAAAGCTGCTGTGGCCAAAACGAATGAGCGGGTTGCGATGTGGTCGTTAATTCATAATTTCGTGCCACACTTGATTAATGGTATCGCAGAAATCGATGGGAAACAGATGCTAGATATGGGGATGCTCGATGCCACGACACATCTTTACGCGTATCGAAATGACGCAGGTCAGGTTCTGTATCACCAAGTGAAAGAGGAAGCATGATGGCAAATCTAACGGGATTTTACAAACGCTCGATGGCTGAACGCATTGCATTGTTAGCCGCAGAAATTGGCCTTTCGGATGAACAAACGACGATGATGCGTCTGCATCAATCGGTCATCGGGGATAATCAGGTTGAAAATTATCTTTATAATTTTGGTGTACCAACAGGCTTGTTAATTGATTTGCCGGTGAATGGTCGCTTAGTGAACGTACCGATGAGCACAGAGGAACCAAGTGTCATTGCGGCCGCAAATAACGGTGCTAAAATGATGCGCGCTGGCCTTGGGGTGCAAACCCAAGCATCACAACGGTTAGTTCGTGGGCAAATTGTTCTGACGGATGTTATTGACATGGTCACGTTGCAGCAATATGTGACGTTGCATGAAACAGAATTGCTGCAAATTGCCAATGCTGCACATCCTTCGATGGCCCGCCGTGGTGGTGGTGCGAAGTCAATTCTTTTCGAGCAATTGGACGAGCAGCGGGCGATTGTCAATATTTTAGTTGATCCACAAGCTGCCATGGGTGCCAATGTCGTGAATACCATGGCTGAAGCGGTTGCTGATGAATTACATGGGCAAGGATATTCGGTTTTAATGGCAATCTTGTCAAACTTGGCCAGTGAGGCGTTAATTCACGCGACCGTCCGGATACCAGTTGCTGCCCTTGCAACGAAGCAAGGGGTGACGGGCGCAGAAATTGCGGCAAAGATTGCTGAAGCCAGTTTGATTGAAACGCTATCACCTTACCGTGCGGCGACGGCCAATAAAGGCTTGCTCAATGGCATTGAGGCCGCAGTGCTAGCCAGTGGTAATGACACGCGGGCAGTCAATGCGACTTTGCATACTTTTGCTGCGCGGTCAGGTCAATATCGCGGTTTGACGCGTTGGACGGTTGCTGGGGCTGAATTAGTGGGCGAGACCACCCTACCCTTGTTATTGGGGGTGGTTGGTGGTTCAATCGGTATTGTACCAGCAGTTAAGTTGAACCATCAGATCATGGGGAATCCCACGGTTGAGGAGTTAACAGCGATTGTTGCAGCGGTTGGGTTGGCCCAGAACTTAGCTGCGTTGCGTGCGTTGGTTTCCACAGGTATTCAAGCAGGGCATATGGCATTGCAGGCCAAGTCGTTAGCATTACAAGTGGGTGCTCAGCCCGATGAGGTTGGCAAGCTGACCGACCTGATTCAACAAGCTGATAAAATTGATGAAACACATGCACGGTCATTGCTGCATGCACTACGAAATGGAAAATGAGTGAAATGAAATTTTTAGATGATACATTAAAGTTGTTAGAGCAAGTTAATCAAGTTTACCCAGGGTCTGTCATTTTACGGGGCCAAGGTGAGGCTTCAGGGATAATCACTCATGATCAGGTGACAACTGAAATGTTGGAAACGCGTTTAATGGTTGAAGTCACTGACGCGACAGCTCCGGATTTCCAGGCGACACATGAGTTGTTGCACATGTTGTTGACATTATCAGGATTTCCACAGGTCTATTTTCAATTAAAAACTGGGGATGAGGATGTGACCAACCAATTAATGGTGATGGCTACGTATCTTTATCGGCCAGCTCTGCATGCAATCATCTATCGTGAACAAGCCAAACACGGTTTGCTAACGGCTGAAGTTGCGGAGGCCTATGCCAAGGGAGTCATGACCACTTTGACCAAGGAAACACCAGGTAATCGTGATGAAGCTGCCTTACGTTTGTTGACTTTGCTAGATGCGAAGGTTTTCATGCATAACGTGCCGACTGACACGACTGCTTTCACGGCTACTTTTATGGATGCATTCCCAGAAGCTTGGCAAGGTGCTACGTTGATTTTTGATCAAATGGCAATTGACCATATCGTGGATGCATTCACGTTGCATCAAGCGATTGTGACCGCCTTTGATGGGTTTGATGCGATGATGATCACTTGGCAATTACCAGAGTTGAATAGTAAAGAGTTCACGACAGTGACGCCTGTTCTTTCAGAACGGCAATTGCGTTTACCTGTGGCCCAAGTGTTTGATATTAAGCATGTGGATTTGTTGAACCAAGTGACTGGTGACACGGCCTATGTTGGGTTACAGAAGTCTTCTGGGCAAAATAGTTTTGTCTTAGCTGCCCCAACTGAAGCTACTGCTGATTGGTTTAAGGAGTTGTACGCCATGCCAGTGCAAGACTTGTTTGATCAAATGAAACAACCATTTACTATGCGCTAATTTTAGGAGGAGATGCCATGATCACTGAAGCAGTGCAGAAACAATTTGATGAAGCACAGCACATTGTTTTTTTAACCGGTGCAGGTGTTTCAACGGCATCTGGTATTCCCGACTATCGATCTAAGGGGGGGTTATATGATGGGATTACCTTGCGACCGGAGTATTTATTGAGTACGGATGCATTGCGGGAAGCTCCTGAGAAAATGTATCAGTTTATGCGGGATAATATGTATTTTCCCGCTGCTGAACCAAATATCATTCATCAGAAGATGGCAACATTAACGCAACAAGGTCGGGCTAGAATTGTGACACAAAACGTCGATGGTTTGCATACTAAAGCAGGCGCTGAGCATGTTTTGGAGTTTCACGGGTCGCTATATAGAATCTATGGGACTCAGACTAAGCAGCCAGCTACAGTGGATCAATATTTGCAATCTATGTATGCAGCTAATGGGGAATTGCTTCGGCCGGCCATTACGTTATATGGTGAGATTCCATTTAGAGTGGATGAGGCTGCGCAATGGGTTGCCACAGCTGATTTGATTGTGATTGTTGGGACTAGTTTTGTGGTTTATCCTTTTGCGGGACTACTACAATATGCCAAGCCGACTGCTCATATGATGGCGATTAATCTCGAGCGCATCTCGGCACCTGATCGGGTGGAGCAAATTATTGGGGATGCGACGGTCTTTTTTCAGAGTTAAAAGTGAATTAGTCTAAGCTGTGGGGATGAAAATCTTCGCAGCTTTTTGTTTGGCACAAAACGGTTTCGACATAATAAAAACTTTGTTGGCAAAAAGTATTGACATTTGGTCAAAGCATGCGTAATATAGATTGAGTTGTCAGCGAGATATTTGCGATAACACATATTAATTCAATTTAATTAAGTTAACAAAAAGTGTTGACAAGTTATTTGATAATTGATATGATATATAAGTTGTCGCGTGAGGCAACGAAGTAGGACATTGAAAACTGAATAACGTTTCGATGATCAAATGTGTAGGGTCTTCAAATTTTAGAATTTGAAGCAAAAAAACATTTGCGAAGTCAATTCGCTAGTAAATTCGTTTAACATTGGTTAAACACAACAAAGATTGAGTTATACTCAAGCTTTCAAATTGAGAGTTTGATCCTGGCTCAGGATGAACGCTGGC